>Ga0209700_109914_pt1 | contig 10446 bp, 4 predicted proteins | sample SiratroredBW_FD_187528 | JGI IMG/M metagenome (GOLD analysis project Ga0209700, IMG submission 187528) | Root nodule microbial communities of legume samples collected from California, USA - Siratro red BW (SPAdes) (version 2) | ecosystem: Host-associated > Plants > Roots > Nodule | place: USA...
TATTCATACAAACTAAAAATATATTTTAAATAATTATTATATAAACTACAAACTAATTATTGTAAATATAAACTCTGAGTTATTAGAAATTATATTTATTCTCTTCTAATCACATATAATTAATATTGTTATTTAACATTTAAATGAATAAGTTTTTTCTTTTATAGTAAAGGTTATCATAATTCATATCTTAAATATTTAAATGTGAATTACTTTTCTTTATAACTAAATGGTTAATACAATCAATTTCCATAATTCTTATCTTAAGCACACAAAATTATTTTTCTTCATACTATGTTAACTATATGGGTAGGATAATTAATTTTCACAAATTAAATTTTAAGTACAATAAACCTTAAAACTTTACAGTCATACTTATAGTTCATCATACATAATTAGTTTATACACATATTTTCTTTATTCAAATATTATATCTACTTTCTACATTATTATATCACATAAAGCTTCTACTTAAGTTACACATACAACCTCAAAAACATCACAAGTTGTGTTATAATAATTTTTATTTTATATTAATACTTCACTTTGTATTTTAATTACAATCTTAACTTTATATATTATTTGCAAATTTTCTAATATTATAATTATTGATTCATATTTTATACTTTAAATATGATAAAAATATGTTTATTATTTTTTCTATTATTAAAAGTATTGCAAACATTTTTAACCCACTCTTTTTTATTTATTTTAAACAACATTTCTTACAATTTATTTTCTTGTCACATTTATTTTTATATATTTGTTATATTTTCTTCAATTTTTTACTTCTCATTTTTATAATGCATCATAGTGAGGATTCTTATTTAATTATATAAAAACTAGTTAAAATATTTCTTAAATTCAATTTTAACACTTATCATAAAATTTTTATTTTTTAATCCTCAAACTAATATTATATAATCATGATAAGTTTTTTGCCTATTATTTTTATCAATTATTTTCATCTTATTTTCCCTTTCTTCCTAATATATTTAATTTTTTGTTTTTAAATTATATCAAACTCATTATATATATATATATATATATATATATATATATATATATTAAATATTTTACATATTTTTAATTAAATATTAAGAGTTCCTATTTAAAATTTTATACAAAATACTACAATCTTTTTAATTTAATTTTAATTATTACATTAAAATTTGTATTCTACTATTTATTTCATCATCAAATTAATAAGTATATAATCATAATCAATTTATTCCTATTATTTTTTTACTAAATTTCTTTCATCTTATATTTTTAACATTTTTCCTTACAATTTTAATATTTATTGTCTATTATTATTTTACCAAATTTCTCTCAAATCAATTATTTTTCTTATCACAAATAATTAAATAACTTTTTATTCTAATTTACTACCTTTTACATTATCAATATATTCATTAAACCTATACTTTTTTATTTATTTAATTAAAAAAATATTTTTATTATATTATTTTTTTATAGCATCAGTTTCATGAAAACTTTAATTTATGTTTAGTTAAATTTTTTTTTGCTTTAAGTTGTCTTGACCGACTTCTTTTTTTATTAAAAAATAAAACAAAAATGTAAAGACTTTTTCGTGTGTTTTGCCCACTCTAACTTTTTTTTTAATTTAGTGTAGGTTTAGTTGATGAAAGTGTGAAGACTTTTTCGTGGGTTTAGCCCAATCTATTTTTTTTTTTAATTTAGTGTAGGTTTAGCTGGACTGCTTCTTCCTGCACCTCCATATCATCTTCCTGCACCTTCATAATTTTCAAAATTTCAATAATAGACATGAGTAAATTACAAAATTATCCCTCCTGCTATAAAAGAAGGTTTTCCATGAAAGGGGTGCGGTGCATTTCTGAACAGCGGTGAAAGGTGTCGCAAAGGTTCCTACGATGTTGGAGTGAGGGGTTGAAAACACTTTGGGTGGCCGTCGTTGGTTGTGGGTGGCTGAAAAACAACCACCGTCGTCTTCGTCGAGGTATCTGTTATTCATTTTTTTTTATTTACACGGATTGTAGAAACCGTAGAAGTTTAATATTTACGGATTCTGTAAGCCATAAGTTTAAAAACAAGATTTATGCCTCTTATGGATTACACAAACTGTAGTTATTTTAACATTCGTAAGAGCTTATGGTTTGTACAAACCGTAAGTGTATAGGTGTATAAGAGAACTCTACGGTTTGTAGAAACCGTAGAAGTAATAGACATTACGGTTTGTACAAACCGTAGAAGCATTTGCATTTTTTTTACTACTTACGGCTTTTACAAACCGTAGAACATTTTTTTGTCTACGGTTTGTAGAAGCCGTAAGAATTGAAAAAAAATGCAATTGCTTCTACGGTTTCTACAAACCGTAAAACATTTTTTTTCTGTTCTGCGGTTTGTACAAACCGTAGAACAGTAGCAAATTTTTTTTCTTCTGCGGCTTGTAGAAACCGCAGAATAGAAAAAAAATTTTCTACTGTTCTACGGTTTGTACAAACCGCAGAAGAGAAAATTTGAATTACCTACGGTTTCTACAAATCGTAGAACAGTTTGACAATGAAAAAAAATTGGACCACCACCGTCCTCCGCCACCAATCCATCACAACTACGTCTACAATCTAAAATTAAACTTACAATGATGCTTACCTTCCTTTCAATTGCTTGAATGGGTGCCAAAATGATGGAAGTTGAAGTTTGTAGGTTACGGTTTTCACGAACCGTTAATGGAGAACCAAGCTAACAACCAAGCAACTACGGTGCACTCAATGTAGATATGCATTGGCAAACTGGGATACAAGCACTGAGAGTGGAGGTGGAGGTGGAGGGGGAGGTGCAGCCGCTGTCGAATGGGGTGCAGTGGCGTGAGAACAGGGTGCAGGCAAAGTTCAGGAAGAAAGAATGTAAAGGGTGGTGGAGGATATTGTCAGATATGATATGTTTTAAAAAGGGTTAAATGGTAAATTTGCCTAAACTATGGAGGTGCAGGAAGATGATATGGAGGTGTAGGAAGAAGCAGTCGTTTAGCTGATGAAAGTGTGAAGACTTTTTCGTGGGTTTAGCCTAATTTATATATTTTTTTTAATTTAGTGTAGGTTTAGCTTATGTCTCGTAAGGTTAGTTTTTGCTCCGACGATATTATTTTGTGGTGGCTATTTGTGAGATTTCTTATAGGAGATGATAATCTTCGAGAAATGTGAATCAAATTGTATCGATTATTAAAACTTTTATTCTCAATAACTTTTCAATATGTGTCAAGGAATAACAAGATTATAAAGTTTAATATGAGACTAATAAAATAGATTAACAAATCAAGACATCTTACCTAGGGTTATATGAAAATATGAAGTTTATGGCATTTGTGAGTTACTTTTTTCCATGTATTATATGTTGTAAATATTTACAAATTTTTAGTTGTCCATTAAAATTCTTGATTCAAGTAAGTAATTTATTTCCTATTAAATATATTCAACATGTTATTTTATTAATTATGGGTTTATATAAGGATTGTCAAACCTGAAACAAAAGTCACTTTTAAATATTTATTTAGGTTTAACACTTAACAATGTAAAAGTTTAATTACATTAATTACAATTAAAGTTAGGATTTATTTAGATTTATTTCATTCACTTAAGAAGATGAAGAGTGTTGATGCAGTAGACAATTTGTAAATAAAAGAGATAGTGAGCACATTTTTATGGTTTTATTTTACAATCCTACCAATATTCTATGTTACTATTATGTTTGAGATTTGAATCACCTATAATATGTAAAATAGTAAGATTTTTACTATTAAAATCTTGATTTTTCACTACCTTGCTTGAACTTATGGGTGAAGTTTCTAAAAATGGATAAAGGAAGTTTTGCTAAGAATATATTATCTCGAAGTAAAAGAAAAGAAGTTAATTTTAGTATCTATTTTAATTTAATTATATATTAAACTAAAAGTGTGAATGCAAGAAGTATGTTTGAGGCTGTTTATTTGTTGAAAGTTTGAAGTATATTTTATTGTGAAATTTGCTCTTAAAGTTAATAACAACATCTTAGTGATGAAGAATGATTACGTAAATCACTAAAATATTAGTATGGACGCTCAAATGAAGTTTTTCTAGTTTTAGGAAGTAATCTATTATTTTGGAAAATAAAAGTTGTACCATCTACATAGCACTTTGTTTGGAGAGTGCTTTTTAATAGTGTGAACAAATAAAAACATGGCATAAGGGATATAGTGGTTCAAAATAGCATTTGTGTTGTATGGAGAATGTTCATCAAAGCATTTAGAAAAATGTAGTTAAGGTGGTATGGAGATGCGGGGTATCGATCCCCGTACCTCTCGCATGCTAAGCGAGCGCTCTACCATCTGAGCTACATCCCCACACATTATTGAAATGAAAGTCAGTTCTATGAAATAATATTAAGTCAAACAAAAATGTTAATGCATAGTGTATTTTTGCTCATACTCTCTACATTCAAAAATTACTATAATCACGTATACTTCAGTGAAATTTATATTTATTTACGAGAATCACGTATACTTGAATCAAGCATATGATTTAACAAAAAATTGTTGCAAAAGCTTTCTTATTAAGAATTCTCCATTAACCTCACCTGACAAATATGTGGAAGAATTGCACAGCTGCACATGCTATTTTATAAGTTCATTGGAATTAAGTTTTTATAGAAATCAATTCTTCTCTTCTCTCCTCACCGTACTGGGCCTCTATTGAGTGGCTCTTTACCAGAACTGTGAACTAAACTTTAATTCAAACGCTAAATAATCCAACAACTTCAACTTAACATTAAAACAATTTTGTAGAGCAAAATCACTCACGGCTATTTATACAAAAATGGGTGAATATAAATTATATCTCTAAAACATAGATTACAAATAATTATGCATTTATAAGTATCGTTCGAATTTCTCTTAATTTTGATAATTAAGCGGATAAGAGTAATCCAATTATTTTTAAGTTGGATACAGAAGGATGAGTATAAATATATTTCTCTCTTATATCTATTTAAAATTACTAAAATATCCTTAGTTCAATACCTTATCTTCTTATCTCCTTTTGTACAATAAATTCAATCCCTTATCTTCTTACATTCCGTTCCTTCTTTCTATTGTAGTCCATCATCGCACTGTCGTTTTTTAAGTTGATTTGTAGCCTTCTATACTTATCTGTGTTTCGATTCTAATTCCATGCTACTGTTGCATTATTTACCCTGTAATTCTTATGAAGTATAAACACGTTTTCGATTCTCCTTTACATTTAGAAAAATTAACATATAATGTAAGAAGAGAAAGCCCACAAAACAATATCATCCTTAAACTTTATCCCAAAGTACTCATACAATTTATGTAATCATGAATGTAGCTTGTCCTTTTGGTGTATGATATGACCAGCTATCCAACCCTAGACTCCTTTTGTTGTGATATATATTTAATTATTATCTTTACGGTTGAGGAAATACTTTTCATCCTTTTACGAATATTTATTTATTTATTTTTTTATTATAAGAAATTATAGATTTATTTATAAATTATTATCTATAGTTTTTTTTTTATTTGTAAATAAATTTATCATTATTTAAGCATAAGCATTCATTTATAAGGATTTTATTACTAATTTTGTCTAAAAAAATGAGTAAGTAATTACACATAGATTTTAATCTATTAGATAAATTTGACATTATCTATTAATTTTACCTACGGATATGTTATTTATAAAAAAAGCTCGCAGTTAATTACGGATCCAAATTCGTATATAATTACACGTGGATCTAAATACGTAAGTAATTACCTAGAAATTTTCATAAATAATTTTAATAATTAATTTTATTAAAATTATTATTATTAAATTTATTCATACTCTTACTAATATTAATAATAATAATATTATTATTATCAAAATTATTAATATGATTATTAATAATGATAAAAATATTATTATTATTATTATTATTATTTATTAATAATATTATTAGTATTTGTTATTAATATATATATTTAGATATTATTTTTACTAATTTTATTAATATTAATATTAATAATATTATTATTATTTTAGTATTATTAATATTAATGATATTAATATTATTATGAATAATATTTTTAATAATATTAATATTAATGATATTAGTATTATGATGAATATTATTCTTAATATGACTATTATTTTAATATTAATATTATACTTACTAGTAATAATAATAATAATAATAATAATAATAATAATAGTAATGATAAGAATAATAATAATGAATATATGATCACAAAGTTGATGTAGGTGTAGTGGTTATTTATTTATGTATGTACCCAAAAGACATAATAATAATAATAGTAATAACAATAATAATAATAATTATAATAATAAATAATATTAAAAAATATTTTGTACTTATCTACAGATTTAATTTGTATGTAATATTCGTAGGTAAATTATCTAGGTCCTGGTTACCTATGGAATTTTGTTCGTAAATAATTTTAGATTACCTACGGATTTTGTCCGTAGATAATTTTAGATTACCTACGAATTTTGTCCATTTACATACAAATTTTTACTGTATTTAAATTTGATTTTTCTTGTAATATACTTATATAAACCTAATAAAGTGAATGCAATGTATATTATTTTAGTATAATTGTTACCATTAGGTCACTCTTGTATTGTTGTAGAATTATTATAATCATACTTAATATAATAAATACTACATAAAATTAAAAATAATAATTATTTATTTATAGTGTTTTTAATATTTAAGTAAATATAAAATTTTTAGGTTACATAATATCAAATACTATCTTATACCACTTAGCTAGTGTTTTATGATATTAGATTTTTTCTTTAGAAAAAAGAAAAACCTTGCACAAAGGCATTGAACTTAAAATTAATCATTGGTTTAGTAATTTTTCCCCTTCTATGCAAGGTTGTCCCGCTCTCAATGTATCTTAAACATGAAACATAGGAATACTTATTTATGAAATGTTAGTTGAAAATATAAGTTAGTAGATGCGAGTTGGTGGATTATAAGATGATAGGAGAATCGTTAAAACCCAAAAAAATACAAAAAAAAAATTTATCAATACATTCATTTTATTAACATACCACATTTTATTTTATATGCAAATATATTATACATTTTAAAATTATATGAAACTACAAATTTGTTTAAATTTGTCGCAAGGAAATATGCAACTCAACCATCTTATCCCATTTTTAACTCAATGAATTAGTACATTAAATTACTTAAGTGATTATGGTTGTTGAGTCATGTACTTGTTTGTTTGTTTTGATGTTTTGAGTAGATGAAATGGAGTGAATCGAGTTACGGAAGCTATAGTTATGTGAAAGGCAGCTGATGGTGATCTAGATAGAGATAGGAAGGTGAGAGAGATCATCTCTAACTTTGGTGCTTAAACTAGACTCTTAGACGACCTAACTTAGAGAAAGTGAGAGAATAAATGAAACTAAATTTTGATAGCAATTCACTAATTCATTTAAGCTGAAAAATTACAAAAAGCATTACAAACTTATTTGTAAAACTAAAACAACATGTCATGTGCAGGAAAATAATTAATAGTCCACATTAATGCAACTTTCATCATAAAATTTTGTTTTTTTATGTCATATGTTAACACATCTTCATTTTACAATAGTTTTAACTCGTCTATCAATGGTTACAAATACACATCTATTTTTTTCTTTGGATTTTTTGGTCCTGGGATAATCAAAGTTAAAAACATGTATATAGTAATCATGTACAATTCTGGTGATAAATTATAGGGAGTTACAATCATTCGCCAACAAGAATATGGTTTTCCTGATTGACCATATGGTGTGAAACCATCAACATATAATCCTAACCTTGCATTTCTTGGTTTAACTACAAAATCAAGAAATGTTTCATCAAAGTGTTTCCATGCTTCTCCATCTAATGGATGACACAACAATCCTTCCTTCCTTTTATTTTCAAAATGCCACCTCATATGTGGAGCAAAACTCATTGAGGCATATAATCTCCTAAGCTTAGGAATGAGAGGTAAATAATGCATTATCTTCATAGGAACATCTTTATGTTTACCCCTACCCACCCTCTTTTTCTTGTAATGAGGTTTGTGACAAAACTTACATTCTGTTAATTGTTTATCTTCATCTGAGTAAAATAACATAACCCATCAATACAACAATCAATTTTTATTGTAGACAGACCAAGTTTTAAACTAGTTTCAAGGTTTTATAATAATCTTCAAGTATAAAGTTCTCTATAGGATGTGTTTCTTTCAAAAGAGTCAACGTTTTGAGACATGTTTCTCTCTGATTTAGTTGTCAATGATCTGATAACAACAGATAATTCAGTGTGATTAGTACATCCTGACCACAGTGGTTTCTGTGAACCATGTAATAAATCATAAAACTTTGCTTTAGTATTTGAAAAGTCTTCGTTTTGAGAACTCTACACCAACTGCTTCATGGATCATGCGATTAAAGTCTTGATTATGACTCCTATGTACACGTGTAAATGAATTTGAATAAGTATTATACACATCACACAAAGTTGGATCAATTTATCCGTGACATGTCGAATACCAATAACCAGGAATAAATCCCATTCGATAAAGATGAACTTTAACGTCTTCAGAATCTAAGAAGTTAAGATTTTTGCATGTAGTACATGGGCATCTAATTTTTCCATTTGATAAATTTGTTTTTCCAAGAGCGAAAAACACAAATTCAACCACATTATTTAAAAATGCTTCGGTGTACCCCATTCGACCAGGTTAAGAGCCAATTATACTCCAACTCCAATTTTCATGAACATCCATACTCTGTCATATAATCAACCAATACTAATCTTTAATAACTAATATACCATACAATTATACACAATAAGATAATTTTTCCCAAACTATATAAATGGTAATCTTCAATGTTTTATGAAGTATTATTTTAAGAAAGGTTGTAACTAAACACACTGAGCAAAAATAAGGATGAGAAAGTCACTTACTTTGATATTTTCGAAAACTCTTCTATTATTAGGATCTATCACTATATTATATATTGCATTAGGAGGCAACCCAACATCAACTTCTACATTGAGGAGCAAACAATAAGTGGCTTAACTTGGAAAACATAAAAACCTTTAAAATATCATTAGTTTTGTCCTAAAATTATAAATCGTTGAGTGAATATTTGAAATAGTAGATGAGATTGACATCAATTGCAATGATATCAAGAAATAGCAACATTTTATAGAATAATGCAGTCTCAGCAATCCTACAATCCAAAATCCTACAATTTTCATTAAACCCAGGCTCAAAGTCTCAAATATACCAATTTGACACCGTCAAATTAAGAAATAAAATTCCAAGCAATAGTTGGGACCTTCATGCCTTATCAGGCAAGTCCATAATAGTACCAAACTACCAGTCATATTTTAGAATAATCAATAATTTTTACCCTTTTTCAAGAATAAAAAATATCTCAATTTCAATTTAAACTCATCATGATCAAAGTCTCAAGTATACTAATTTGACACCATCGAAGTAAAAAATAAAGTTCCAAGTAATAGTTGGGACCTTCATGCCTTATTAGCCAAATCCACAATAATACCAAACTACTAGTCATCTTTTCGAATAATCAATAATGATTTTATCTCGATGCATTAAAAATATTAATTTTATAAAGTGTATCCAACATACAACAAATTGCAAATGCTTCTTTACAATTTTAGGATTTTAACAAGCCAATCCGTCTCAATTTTCTAATATGGATAATGAATCCCTCTAAAGTGCTTTTGCAATATTATGTTTGCAAGATCCAGATCAACATTACAGGTTTGTCGCAACCGGATCACGAAGGGGCGATCACAAACTTATTTATTTTTTAAAATGTTTAAATTGATAATGGAGTCGCCACTATAGCTTTTTATGGGAAAACTATAGAAAAACCAAAAATAAAAAATGTCTACGAACCAGATTCAAGATTCGGGAGTAGGTTACGTGTGGGGAGGGTATTAGCACCCACAACGCCCGTTTTAATTAAATGAATAGAAATAAGTATGGTTCTACAAAATTTTATTTTTCCCCAAAAATAATAATTACAGCAACTAAAAATGAATATATATTTACAAAAAATGAACAATAAACGAAACAAATAATAACAGAGATAAATTTTTTATTTTTTATTTTTTTGAAACCGACAAGGATTGACCTTGGTCCTACGTATTTCAAAAGAAAAATCAGGGATCACGTAGTTCTAATTTTAAAAGTTGATTGATGATAGTTTGATATTTTTTATTTTTTCAAAATTTCATTTAATCTTGTTTTTCTGAAAGAAAAAGTTTATATTTGTTTATTGTTAAAATTTTATTAAAACTGTTAGTTAAATGTTTTTTTTTTATTTTTTTTGAAAATATGATATATATTTTTAAATTATTTTAAATCTAATATTTTATTTTTAA
>Ga0209700_109916_pt1 | contig 10444 bp, 4 predicted proteins | sample SiratroredBW_FD_187528 | JGI IMG/M metagenome (GOLD analysis project Ga0209700, IMG submission 187528) | Root nodule microbial communities of legume samples collected from California, USA - Siratro red BW (SPAdes) (version 2) | ecosystem: Host-associated > Plants > Roots > Nodule | place: USA...
CTAAGACTTTAAAGTGTTAGAAAAAGAAAAAAAAAAAAGAAGATTATTTAAGCCCTAATCTGAGGTCCCCATCCCCTACCACTTCAAATCAATTGGTGATTGCTGTGGATTATTACCACATGCAATCACTCCATTCATGGGAGGTGTGGCCCGTGAATGAACAAAAATTCAATCCCTAATCAGGGTTCAGATTTTGCCAAAACTTGCTTCTAGTCTTATTCTTGTCCTGGACAGCACGGATAATTCATAACAATGACATTTTGGGAGTTTTAATCTTGTCTTTTATGCAAATATTTTCTTGATAAATATTTAAAAATATTTCAATATTCGTACTACAACTATTTTTTTAGACTTAATACTTTATATTTCTACATTATGATATTTCATTAATTTACAACTTATTAAACTCATATCTACATTCCTCTTTTATATTTATAAAATAAAAGAAATAAATTAAAAAAAATAACAAAAGAAGAATTTAATTTGGTACCTTTGATAAAAACAGACAAGTGAAATTGAAAAATAAGTAGGGCTCACGGATATTCTTTCTATTATATTTTTGTTTTCAATCTCCTTTCTATTTTTCTTTTTGTCTCTCTTTAATAAAACATTTTCCATTTTCATTCTATTTTATTTTGATGTCTGATGTTTGACACCTGGAACATAGCTTTTGTTTGTTTCTTATTTTTGTAGAATAAAACACATCAATCTTCTATTTCCTACTAAAGTTTATCTCTCCACTTCATTTTTCGTCTTAAAAGAAGAATGATGAAAGAGATGAGTAATCTGCATTAGAACTTAGGTCGGATGGGTATTTTTATGGAAGAAGAATAAAAAAGAATAAAAGCAGTTGTATAGTTAAGTTATAGGTAGCTTTTTTAGCTTGCCTTTATAGTACATAATAACACTTTACATTCGGCGCTTCAGAATCAGGCCCCCACATGAAGTAGACACGCCGTACAGCTTTGACGAAACAGAAAAGAATCCTTTGATCCTCCTTGTTGACTTAGTCCTTAACCAGATAGATCCTGCCACTGCACTCAGATTCTCTTCAAACCACATTATAAAACATTCAACTGTTTCATCTAAAACTCACTCATGCATGCTCCAAAATTTTCGATGTTTACCCTTCCATTCTAAGCAATCATAATCTCATAATGATCAAGCTTAAAGTACATATTTCATAGTGGCAGTCTAAATAATCATTGGGTTAAAATGACTAATTTTGATGCCTGAATAAATTAGCATAGCATGAAGGAGAAAATAGTAGAGTTGGTAGAGTGTAGTGGGTCCCAGTGGATGCTGAACACGACTCTTTTGTGCACGTGTGGCCATGGTCCTGTCCTCTATGTCCTTCCACCATTATAAATGCCCGTGTGCAAGTGGGCCTCTCACACCCCACGTGCATCTCTGTCTTTTTCTTCTCTTTCTTCTCTCACTCTGCCTCATTCATTTATTACCTTTTTTTTCTTCCACCTTCTCTCAGTTATTAATCTCCTGTTTATAGCCCAAAATGAAAAATGGAGGCCCTATTATCAGGCCCAGTAGAAGCCCACATCGTATTTACCATTGAATGTTTTTTTTTTTTAAACTGTTTGTGGCATGATATTAATTAAATCTACAATTAAATTTTTTTGATATATTAATATGTGTTTTGGTTGGAGTTGCAGGGAAATAATAACAAAAGTGATAATAACTGGATGCCATTTGGAGGAGGATCAAGGTTATGTGCAGGGTCAGAGTTAGCGAAGGTTGAAATGGCTGTGTTCCTCCACCATCTCGTCCTCAGCTACAACTGGGAAGTTCTTGATGGTGATCAACCTTATGTGTACCCTTATGTCGATTTTCCCAAAGGTCTACCTATCAAAGTTCAAACCTACTCCTCCACATGATTCATCAAACTTGCAAACTCTCCTAGCATCTAAGAGCTATACATTATTAGGTCTTCCTTGGTTTTAGTTCCTACTTTTATTTTCATCTCATGCTTTTAGAAAACAAAAACTATGGTTGTTTAGCTTTTAGAAAGTTTAAATAATAAATATACATTTAGTTCACTATTTTTTTTAATAAATTGCAAGTTTATCAAAGGATTATACCCTTGATTGTTTTCAAAAGGAGTATTTTAACTATTTAGATGTAATTTTAGAAAATGAAGGTTGCAAAATAGTAAATCTCCTAAAAAAAAGGTGGGTTTAAGTTACAAATCTTAAATACACTTGTTTTTAGAATAAACATTTTTTTTAAAGTTATACTTTAATGTTCTGTTTTGCACAGAAAAGTAATAAAGAGATAAGAAATAGATATTGTTATTTCCTATTGTTTATTATACTTGTATATGTGTGAGTCAGTGGAAAAAAAAAGTTAGAAATAAATAGTAAGGGAATCAATAAATAGGACTCCAAAAAGGGTGGATTAAACTGGTCTGTCTAATGGGTTGAGTCCAAAAATTGTTATTTGTAGCTTCACTTTAGTTTTCCGTCAAGTAACGGATATTTTGGATTAATTTTAAAAAAATTAAAAATTATAAATAAAAAATATATTTTTTTAACTTAAGTTATATATAATAATAATAATAATAATAATAATTAATATTATTAATTAATAATACAAAATTTTATAAGAAATCTAAATATATTTAAAGAAAAATCAACCGGTCAATTAGTAAATTTGTATTGTCTAATTAAATCATATAGATAGTATAAAGATAACTTCTTATCAAAAGTAATTTTAAAATAAGATGGATTTGCAGAATTTTAGAAAGAAAGATTTATGATACATTACTCGAATTATTTGTAGAAAAAATAAAATTATCTAAGTGTTTTTAATTCTTTACGTGAAACATTAAATAATTTATATATTGGTTTTGTATGTTTTGAACTACTAAAGATTTAGATTGTCTATTTTTATTTTAGTTAATTGTCTTCTCATAATATTTAAAATTGTATTCGAGTAATTAATCTGTGAATGTAATTTTTTAATATCTCTTATCTTTACAAACATGTAATATTACATTATAAATGTCAGCTGGCCACTACTATGTAATTAGTACATTTATGACTGCTAAATCTTAATAATTATCCTTTATACATTTGTTTGGGAATGCCTTCTTTTCCATTATTATTATCCCTTTTGGATTCTTTATTCTTTTGCTTCTTATTAGTAATATATATTTTTATTTTATATACAAGAGATTTTTTTATCTCATTAATATCGTTTTATTTTTTATTTTTTTAATAATATTTTTATTTTTATTTCTTTCAATAACACTCTTTATTATTTAATTTCTAAAATAACACTTTTTTTATAATTTCTGAAATAACACTTTTTTATTTTTTAATAACATTTCTTCTATAATAGTTATTAAAAATTGTGATTATTAGTTTATTAAAATTTAGATAAAAAATAATATAAAAATAATTTAATTAATTTTTTTTAAAAAGAATAAAAATAAAATAAAATGAAATATTTTATAGCTTTTTTAACTAATTAATTATAATAGGAAAAATGATAAATTATTTTATTTTATATTTTATAATAAATTTAAATTTGACATAATAAATTATATTAAAATAAATTATAATAATTTATGATTGTACTTTTATATTAAAATTGATATTGGAAAAAATAATTATAATAAATTATAAAATTGTTTTCAAATTAAAATTTGAATTTTTAGTTTGTTAAAAAAATATCTAAATAATTAATGGCAAAAATCAAACAAAGTTTTGATAAAGATAAAATTTGATTTTTGATAAAGATAAATTTTGATTTTTGATAAAGATAGAATTTGGTTTTTGATAGAGATAAAATTTGATATCATTTGACTTTTTATAAAAATAAAATTTGATTTCCAATAAAGATGTAATTGATATTTTGATAAAGATAAAATTTGAGTTTTGATAAAAATAAAATTTATGTTTCATTTCACACAAAGTATTTCGTGTACCATTAACTAAACTATTTAGTGAATATATGATTGTTATTTATTTTCCTCTTTATGTTCAACGTGTATGACATCATTTTAATAATTAACAATTTTTAAGTAATAACATAACACCTAAAAGTAATTCTCAAATAAATTAATTTTTATTTAAAAATTTTAAATCCTTTAATTAATATTTATTTACAAAAATATTTCAATAATTTTATTTTATTTTTGCTATTAATTATTTCAATATATTTTTAACAAATGAAAAATACAAATTTTAATTCAAATAACAATTTTATAATTTATTATAATTTTTCTTCCAATATCAATTTTAATACAAAAATACAACCATTAAATTATTATAATAAAATAGAATCACAAAATCATAAAGAAAGAAATAAAGAAAAAAAAACTAAAATAATAATCATAATTAATGTATTGACTGTATATAAAAATAAAAAAGAAAAAGAAAAATAAAAAAATAAAAGAATATTATTTTATCGTAGAAAAAATAAAAAGTGTAAGTGAAGTGAAAAAGTCAATCAAAGAATATTATTTCAATGTAAAATAATAAAAAAAGTAATGGAAAAGAAAACAAAAAATTATTATTTCAAGAATTAAAAAATAAAGAATGTTATTAAAAAAAATAAAAAGTAATATTAAGAAAAATAAAAAATAAAAAATTGTCAGTGAAGTAAAAAAGTAAAAAAAGTTTCGAGAAAGACCATAAATGAAATTTAGGGTATGTTTGGATTGGAGAGTGAATTTGAGAGAATGAATGTGAGATGATTTGAGATGAAAGTATAAGAAAAATTGAGTTGTTTGAATTAAGAGAAAGATAATAAGATTTGAGTGGAAAGTTTATAAAAATTTGTAAATAATGTGATGTGTAATTGATAAAATATTTTTTAGTAAATAAAATTATAGTTAAAATTAATTTAAAATTAAATATAATTAATTTGTTAAGTATGATTAATAATTATTATTATTTTAATTATTAAAATATAATATTATTAATTATTTTAAAATAAAAATTAAATTATTATTATTTTATAAAATTATTTTTATTAATATTTTAATTTTTTAATATTAATATTATTAATATTATTTTATAAATTTATTATTAATATTTAAATTTTTATTAAATTTATTATTATTTATTAATTATTATTATTATTATTATAATATATTATATAATTAATTATATTTATTTTATTATAATATAAATATTAATAAATTAAATATATAAAAATTGTAGTTAAAATGCGACCCCGCAATTCTTAACTCTTGTGTGAAGAATTACTGTTACATCAAAATGTTCTTGAATTCAACACTTAAAAGATTATTTTATTCTTTAAAATATAAACTTAATATAAACTTTCTTTGCAAAGAGTATTTGACTGTAATTCCGTCGTAGAAGGAAAGGAACGATGCCTTAGTGATGTTAGATTTTATCTTTTATTATTAATTTATTTAGTTATCTATCCTTTTAATTAATAAATAATACTTCTTTTAAATAACACATAAAATCTGTTAAAATTCTAATAAAACTAATGCTAACTTTACTTAGAATTTACATAAAAAAAACAATAAAATTTGCGTTAATTTAACTTTCTATTTCATATATATATATATATATTAATTAAGATCACAACTTTTTTGAAATCTAATTCATTTAGGTGATAATATTTCGGCTTTAGGCCTTGATGTTGACTCTTTCTTCTTCTTGGTCTTTTTAAAAAGCTAATACAGAGTGCTTATGGAATAAATTCCTTCTCCCATACGTTTCCCGTCCATTTAATCTGTGATGTAAATTAGAGCATTATATTCATATGATCATATCTAGCTTTGGGATGTTACGGTGCGTTTCAAGGCTACGTGGACAATCTATATCATGTCAGTCGTGGCATAAAGAACACCACCCATCCTCGTTTTTTCACTATGCAAACACTCTTGCCTTGCCACGTGTCTCTCTATGAAATATCTTACGTGGACCACTTCACTTTCTTCTTACTATCTCACGCAGTGCTCGCGACTTCTGTTACTACCGTTCCATAATATCCATGCATTCTTCCCTACCAACCAAAACCCTTCTCTTATATTCATGCCTTACTAACCTAATCACATTCCGCTCCTAATTTTTATTAAATTTCAATTTCTTTAAAACTCAAAATCAAAATTAGTTTCTTCCATTTGCTACTTGTCCAAACCAAACGCCAGACGTACACCAAACTACGCAACCAGGGATGCAAACACTCTCAAATTAGAACTCCACACCCAAAAGCACTGAAAAAATAACCACACATATAAATTAGGAAGGAGTAGAAGAAAGAACAGAGAGTCGCCCCGAGGCAGAACACAGCGAATAAGAGATAACGAACGACAACTGTGCTTCGAAATGTGGCGGTGCGTGGCTCGTGCGAATCACCGATCACTGAGATCTCACGTGTCAAGATTTTTCTCTGTGCGAATCACTCCATCAATTCTCTCTAACTATCTCTCCGTTATCAATTTCCGATTCGTCCATGTAAATTTTCTTTTCTAAACGGCGTCTTTTCGGTCGTTGTGTGTGCAGAGTGGTGGGACCTCCTCCTACAACGTGGTGGATCACAAGTACGATGCGGTTGTCGTGGGTGCTGGGGGTGCAGGGCTGAGAGCCGCCATTGGACTCTCCGAACATGGCTTCAACACTGCTTGCATCACGAAGCTCTTCCCAACTCGTTCGCATACTGTTGCAGCTCAGGTGCGAGATCTTCTTCTCCCACTTTCCACGTTTGTGTTAATGCATGTTACGTGTTTGGCACAATTCACGATTTTCCCTTTTTACCGACTCCTTTTTTTTTTGTTATTTCGGTTGCTTGCTTTTACTGTGGGACATGTTGTCTGTATACGTGTAGTTATTCATTTATTAAGGGTTAATAAATTAGTTTGTTGGTCACAGAGGATCATGAGATGTGGAGCAATTTGGTTTTGACGAAATACACTCATTCATGGATATTGAATGCTATTTCCATTTTTCTTGGAACTAATAAGCCCTATAGCTTGAAGGGGCGCTACTTTGACTATTTATTCTAAATTAATCTCTCTTTATGGACCACCAAATGAGGGTATTGGTGTGGTTTTAATTTGGGCTGTTAAAAAAATTTGAATTGAATCAATTCACACTGAATTGCTTTGAAAGAAAACTGAATTCAATTGCTCTTTAAATAGAACACTTTGAATTAAACTGAATTATATCTTGTAAGATTGAAAAATATGTTTTAAAATAATATGTCCATTGGTAGCAGTTCATCAAACAATTCATATAGGAATTCAAAAACAATTCAGAGTAATTCAGTTTGATTCACTCAAACTATCTCAACTGTAATGCAGTTCAATTCATTTAAACAATCATATAGTTTCGTTTTGTTGAACCACTTTTAGAGTTTAGTGCAATTTCACTATAATTCAATTCTGTTCAATCATTTTGACCACCCCTAGTTTTAACTAGATGAATATAGCAGAGGTAACTTGACTAACTTCTTTTAATTTATTATCTATACTCACAGAAACTTTTAGGCATGTTATAAATTTGATATTACACTGGTTATAGTGGGATAGGTGATGTAATGTATTCCGCTTACTGTCTTATGGTCACTAACTCAATAAGACACTTCATCTTTGTTTGACACCATTTTTAGGGGATGAAAGCCATCATTTTGGCTATTGTTTTCAAATGATGAATGAGGATTTTTCTTCCTTTTCTTACCATAGTTTTATGTTGTATTTGTATGGTTAGTTGAAGTACTGGTTGATGCTCAAAGTGGATTAGGTTGGCCTAACCCCACCAACCTCTTTTTCTGAATCGAATATACTGATTATGCTCATGCATGGCAACAAATTTGTGTGTAGGGTGGTATAAATGCTGCATTGGGAAATATGACTGAAGATGATTGGAGGTGGCACATGTACGACACTGTCAAGGGAAGTGACTGGCTTGGTAAGAACTCACTCTATCTTAAAATTTTAAACTTTTTCCTTTTGTGCTACAAAATTTTCATATAACTAGAAGGTGATTAGTTTGCTTTTATGAGTATCATGGAAAGCAGAGACTCTTTTATTGTCTGTTCTTTCTTTTGTTTCTTTTTTGGATATGAAAAGGTAAGCTCCGTGTTCTGCAGGGGACCAAGACGCCATCCAATATATGTGTAGGGAGGCACCAAAAGCAGTCATTGAACTTGAAAATTATGGACTGCCATTTTCACGAACTGAAGATGGAAAAATATATCAGCGTGCATTTGGTGGTCAGAGCTTGAATTTTGGAAAAGGTAAATGGAGATGATGAAATATTAGCACTTTTTATCTGAGAGTTCTGATTTTGACATTTTTTATGTTGCTATGCGACAGGTGGTCAGGCATATCGTTGTGCATGTGCTGCTGATCGAACTGGACATGCTTTATTGCACACTCTCTACGGCCAAGCTATGAGACATAATACCCAGTTTTTTGTGGAATATTTTGCACTAGATCTATTAATGAACAGTGATGGTAAGGTTCTTAGAAAATAGTTTTCTTTCTCTGAACAATTCGCAATGGGTTAATGGGACAACGTATCAGCACTCATAGGAAAGGATTTAATAGCACATGACGACTAGGAAATTTCCTGTACTATGCTGCAGGAGAATTATATCCTTCAAGTAGATTTTATGCATCCACATTTGCATTTTTTAGTCTTATTTTTTCTTTCAACTGCTCAAATGTTTGAGCATTTGTTAATAATCCGCCAAACTCTAACAATTTTTGTATCATTGACAAAGGAAAAGAGCTTCAGTTTGCCAAAGTTATAATTCAAAGATAAATAGTTCACTATTTTTCTTCTGCATGACAATGGCTACTAAAATGCACATAAGGAAAGTATGGGTTTATAGGAATAAGACTTCACTATTGTCCACAAGGCTAGGAAAGCTATTTCAAAATACAATTGCAAACATGGGGGATTTGTCACATGTTTTTCCCAGCTAATCTTGAAATTAGAGTTAACCAGTGCAACGGTATAGTACAAAGTAAAAACTGAAAAACTATAGTTTTTTGTGCATATCTGGGAAACCTAAAGAATTTAGATTTCCTTCTCACTTTGCCTGCTGACTCTATGTGTTGGAGTTGATGATAAAGTTAACAAATTTTCCTTATTGGAAATACAGGTAGTTGCCAAGGAGTGATTGCCTTGAATATGGAGGATGGAACTTTACACCGTTTCCAAGCAGCTTCAACAATTTTGGCCACAGGGGTACATTATTCTCTTTTGCATGTTAGACATTGAAGTTTATCATTGTATTTGTTATGAGCATGTATGTGTTAATCTTCTGTTTTGCATCAGGGCTATGGTAGAGCATATTTTTCTGCCACCTCAGCACATACATGCACTGGAGATGGCAATGCCATGGTTGCTCGTGCTGGGATCCCACTTGAGGTCTATTTTTGGTCTTTGCAAATTTTGTTATTAAGCTGAAATCTTATTTAGCAAGTGTTTTAACATTTTCTTGTCATAAATTATGAAGGATTTAGAGTTTGTGCAATTTCACCCTACAGGCATATATGGAGCGGGCTGCCTTATCACGGAAGGTTGGAATGTCTTAGTTCTTATTTACATATAGGCTACCTTTTGATTGTATACTGTACTGACAGTTATGTACTTTGGTCAATTTAGTTGTAATATATATTGCTTTTCATTTCTTTCTTGGACTTTGTAGGTTCTCGAGGTGAAGGCGGGATTCTTAGGAACAGTGAGGGCGAGAGGTTTATGGAACGTTATGCTCCTACTGCAAAGGATCTTGCATCAAGAGATGTTGTTTCCAGATCAATGACTATGGAAATCCGGGAAGGCCGTGGTGTAGGTATGTTCTGATAAAACAAAAGAAATACTCTAGCATATAACTGTGCTTAGTTTGTGGTTGTATATAATTGTGGCTATATGATTTTAGTGGGACGTTATGTCTTCTAGAAACTAGGTATGCACGATATTTTCTTGAACCTTGACCTTCCAGTTCAGTTCGACAATTAATTTGACACTGGAAATTGTTTGCAGGACCCCAGAAAGATCACATCTATCTCCATTTGAATCACTTACCCCCAGATGTTCTCAAGGAGAGACTACCTGGTATCTCTGAAACAGCTGCTATTTTTGCTGGCGTGGATGTTACTAAGGAACCTATTCCTGTTTTGCCAACAGTGCATTATAACATGGGTGGTATTCCCACGAATCATCATGGAGAGGTACGATGTTAAACCTAATTGTTTAACTTCCATTAGAGAAAAGGAAAGAAAAAGAAAATGTGAGAAACATATTAAAAAATAAAAAATAAATTTAATTAGTCAACTGTCATGCCTATATATATATATATTTTTTTTTTTCTAGAGCAACTGTTTACTATTATTACAAATTATTCTCTCGGCTTACTTGATGCATAATAGTTGACAAGAAGACAACAGCAGATAATTGTTGGGTTTTATTTTGATGACTCCAACCTTTACATTGCC
>Ga0209700_109920_pt1 | contig 10439 bp, 4 predicted proteins | sample SiratroredBW_FD_187528 | JGI IMG/M metagenome (GOLD analysis project Ga0209700, IMG submission 187528) | Root nodule microbial communities of legume samples collected from California, USA - Siratro red BW (SPAdes) (version 2) | ecosystem: Host-associated > Plants > Roots > Nodule | place: USA...
TCTTTTTTTTATTATTTAAATGATAATAATATAACAAAACTAGATATCAACCCTTTTATTTTAATTTTTGTATTTATTTTATAATCTGAATTAATTTACTTGCCCGGACGAAATTGGGTGTTGACAAGTATACTTTCTTTTTTATACATTATATTTTTCTTTATTTTTTTTTTTGAGATTTTTTAAATGTTGTAAAGCTTACCGTTTCAAAATGGTGAGATATTAATTACCAACTTTGATTATACTTTCAATAGTCATAGTAGCTTTTCTCTATTTAAGTTTAATTGATTTTCAGTTTGAATCAAGTCAAAATGGTGAAATTCATATATAGAGTTGAGTGAAGTGATAATGTTAATTTTAAATATATTTTATGTGAGAAAAATTGATTATCGTTTGTTTTAATTATTATTTAAAATAATATTTATTTTTAATTTGAGAATTTTTAGATCTAAATATAGGTTCTTGAGTTTTTAGAAGAACAGTTTTTTATGTAAATTTCAGATTATTAAGAATGAGGAAAATGAAAGATTAGAAGATGCATGAAGAAAATAATTACAAGCATTGAAGAGAGGTATTAAAATGAAAATTTCTCAACCCAAAACTCCCTCGAGCGAGAATGGTTCGTTTGAGCGAGATTCATCCAAAGTAGACTAGCAGTGCAATGAAAGACTCGCTTAGGTAAGAAAGGTACACTCAAACAAGACAGGCTCGCTCAAGCGAGAGTGATTTGCTTAGGCAAAAATTGTCTAAAGAGTGGGTGATTTTTACTTATGGGCTCACTTGATCGAGACATGGCTCTAACTCATATTAAGATGAATGGTTTTAGAATCAAGTCGAGTCAATCCATGTCTAGGTTGAACAAAGTTGGTCCAAGTTTAGATCAAAGATAGTCAACTCGTCTAGGTCGAGTTGAGTTGGTTTGGACATAAGTCAAGTTGAGTTAGCTTAGACCCAGGTCAAGCTTTTTTGTCTCGAGCCCAGGTCGAGCCAAGTTAGCTTAGACTACCTAGATCGAGCTAAGTTATTTGAGTCTAGATTAAGTTGAGTCGACCGAGTCCAGAATGAGCCGAGTCAACTTAGTCCCAAGTTGAGTCAATTCAGCCCACACCTAGGTTGAGTCAAGCCAACACAAGAACAGGCCGAGTCAATTTTGCTCGGACCTAGGTTGAGTAGAGTTGACCTAGGCTTAGCTTGAGTAAATTGGACCTAGAACTAGGTCGAGCCAAGTCGGCCTAAGCCCAGAACGAGTTGAGTTAGACTTTGCTTGGGCCCAAGTTGACCTAATTCGGCTTGGACCCAATTCGAGCTAACTAGGCTAAGGATTAGGTTGACTTGAGTTAGAGTTGACATGGGCTCAAGTTCAATTAGGCTTAGGTTTAGTCAGAGTCAAGTCAGGCTTAAGTCTAGCTTGGGCATAGGTCGAGCCAAGACAACCTAAACCGAGGTCGAGTCGACATAGACTCAGTTTGAGTCGAGTGGACCAAGACTCAAGTCCAGCTGAGTTGGCCTGGGTCTAGGTCTAGATACACGGGTCAGGTGTGGCCAAGTTGAGTTAGGCCTCTGTTTCCCCGCAACATTGAGCCTACATCAGGTAAGGGTCGTGTAAAATTAAGTTGGTCGAGTCAAGTTTAGTCAGGTCTAGGTCGAGTTGAGCCTAGGTGGGATTAAGATGGAGTGACCTAAGTCATGCTAAGTCGAGTTGGATCAATGATTGGTCATACATTGGGTTCGGGCCATGTTAAGTTGAGTAAGTTTGATCTCATGTCAAGTCAAGCTTAATCAGCTTGTTCACAGGTTAAGCTGAGTCGGCTTAGCCTCATGTTCAATCGAGTAGTGTTGGACCTAGGTTAGGTCAAATCCAATCGACATTAAGTTAGGTCAGGTCCAAATTAAGTCAGGTACAGGTAGAGTCGAACTTAGGTGGGATTGAGATGAATTGAGTTAGATCAAGTTAAGTCAAATTAGATTTATGTTTAACTAATACATCAGGCTTACATTAGATCAAGATTATATCAAGTTGAGTTCAGTTGATCACATGTCACATTGATTAAGTCAATCCTAATCTAATTAATAAAGTAAATTTATTTTAAATTCAATCTAATTTAAATTGAATTGACAAAAATTTAAATCAATTTAATCCAATTAAAATATATATAAATTTTAGATCTAACTCATTTTATTAAAGTTGGAATGGATTGGATCTAGATTGAATTTTAAAAAATTCAATGCATGAACACCCTCACTTTTATCAGTTTGCTAATGAAACTATCATTATATTATTATAGTAAATATATTAATGTAAACTCTAAATTTGAAACTCAATAAAAAAAATCTTATATTAAAAAGATATAGTTATTTTTAAATATATATATATATATATATATATATATATATCACCTTAAAAACTAATATTAGAATAATTAGTAAAATTTGATGTAATTTCTAGATATCAAAAGTTTATTAATTATTATTGAAAATACATTTAATATATTATATTAATAGTTTCTACTTAACATACATCGCACTATATTATTTGCATAATTAGTGTAAATAATACTAATATTGTTAAGTAATACTAATAAATAAATCATTATATATTAATATTCTGTGCATATATATATATATATATATATATATATATATATATATTCTGTGTATATATATATATATATATATATATATATATATATATATTATTAAAATAAGTGAAATTGAAATTACACTATATAAATATATTTTTTTATTGGAATAAATAAAATATACTATAACGATAATAATATCTTATTTAAGTCACCAAAATATGAAAAAAATTATAAAAGAAAATATCTAAAACAAAGTTCATAACAGTGGAGACTCCTGGTGGTGGTGTTGGAATGAAAGCTTGACGGTCCAAATTTCACCACCAACACCATGTCAATTTCTTCTAACTTTTGCACAATACAATATATAAAAGAAAATGTATATTTAGAACTTGGTACATACATTTTCTTTAATATAACGACGAGCATTAAACTTTAAAATTTTGATCGTATGCTGATTAGTAAAACTCTTCCCATCGAATTGAAATGCAGTTCCCAAATTTGAGTATGTGAAGAAATTGTTATCACAAACTTGTAGATGTTTGAAAAAGTAATAAACACAGTGAGAAATGTGGTCTACAAGTTTCAGCCATTTGTGTTACGTCAATTTTGGAACATCATTTTCAGAATAGTAATGCTGTTTATACCCTTATTATCATTTGATTGAATCACTCTTCATGCACTCTAAATCGAATATGTTATCTACAATCCTTAGGTCATTTTCCTGGGTTGGATTCTCAAAGTTGGACACTGTACATGGAACTCTCCTTCACTAAGCTCATTCTTTTAAGAAAAAAGAAATGCTATAACATTTTGATACTAGAATAAAAAGTAGTCTGATTTTAATCAACAGCAAAAATTATTGTCCAGTTTCACTTTAGCTTGTATTAACAGTTTTGGGCTAAAAGGAATCAATCAATAAAAGGGCATTATTCTATATTAAGGCCATCTTTTTCCTTTGTTCTTTCAGCATGCAAAAGCAATTCATCTCATTGTGCGTTCGGCGCATATCTTATCCCTTAGCAAGTTGACATAAAGGATTCTCATAACCAACTTGACCTCTAGTGTAGGGCTAGCTATATTTAGGTGAGAAAATATGCATGTAAAAAATAACCAATGTTAGTGCCACGAGGGATTGTAATTTGTAATATAACCAAATAATAAGATTATCTTTAACTCAAAATTTTAAGATATTAAATTTGTTGCTTAATTTTTTTATTTTTACTCGATATAAAATTTAAATTCATATTTAAAAATGTTAAAATATGTCAGGCATAATAGTTGAACATAATGGCTAGAAGTGCAAAATTTCTGCTGCTAAGGTGATAACTGCAACACCATTATGTTATTTTTGAAGTTATTTTGTCTAAATGCAATCTTCAGCGTGAATGTGACACAGAAACTGTTTTACCAATCCATCACCAAGATGACAGAAGAGAGAGAGCAACTTAAGGGCAAAGCAGATCTTATCTTATTTGGAAATTTTTGTAAGCAGAATTTTCTTGTATAGTTGTATGAGTTCTCCCCTTTTCATTAGCCTGACCACAAGCAATGTCCTTCAGTTGAGGGGCTTCTGACCCTTTGTGGCTTGACCCTTCTGCTTGAGATTGATCAGAAGAGTTCTTTCTTCTCCGTTCATTGTGTACAGCCAAACGTCTGCGACAACTTCTTTTTGAGTCATCAAATTCAGACAACTCGTGGAATCTGCAGAACAATTTTGTATTTCAGATACATAAACACAAATAGCATCACCAAACCCTCCAATACATGATCTTACTAGCCAATTTTGACATAACAAATAGGAAGAAAGTACAAATATAAGATTATAGATAAATTCTGGTAGCAGAATTATCTTCTTTTTTTACTTGAGAAGAGGGAAAGAAAGACTCTTATTGCGTTAAACACACCGTACAGCTTCACATATGCCAAATATTAACTTCAGTATCCTTGACTTTGCATGTTAACGTATTGAACTTATTATCCCTCTTGGAACTCCGTGATTCCATAAAGTAAAACATCTCATTAGGTTAAGAGAAAATAAAATTTAATAAATTCTTGAATCGTAAACTATGTAGTTCTTTTATGTTTTGAATACAAAGTATTATACAATTGGATATGGATAATAAGCTCATGCAAGAGCATCTTCAGAAGACATTAAACAATCACTTCACAGAGTAACACGAGTTTGAGTACGATTTCAACGTGAGAATCAGTCTCAGTCTCTATATTGATAACTGCAGTTACATTATTCAGCATAATATAGAAAGGGAAAAAGTCCTTGAACACCACACTCGCACAAGTCTTTGATTCCAGTTTGACTATAAGTTTTTTAAATCATCATTTGAGTTCAACAGTTTGTGATTTTCGGATACAACTACAAAAATCACTAAAACTAAAATTCTACTCAAACTCGATGTGCATCCAATATCTCCGAACTATCCAACTCTAAAAAGTGGAAATAACAATCCTATGCCCCTTGAATTTCAAGATGACTCCTTCTAAAACAAAATTCAGATCCAGTTTTCAAATTACTTTGCTATTCTCTTACCAGAGGTATCTTAATACTAAAATATTTGATGTTATCAAAAGAAAAACCTCCATAAAAAAGGAAAAACACACTTAATATAGGTGTTTGTAACAGGTTAAAAAACAACCTTTTCTCCACGTTTGATACATGAAAACGCAGAAGCAGAAGTAATATTAGCTTCTGATTAACAAGATTAGATTTTTTACAATGGGAAAAAAGGTTAAAAACGCAAAAGTCGAACCTCCCCAAACCTGCTACATTGCTGACAAAACCGTTGTTTGATGCCATGAACAAGCACTACCTGAGCCTTGGCATGGCACTCACACACCTTGTGCTTCCTGTGGTATTGCTTGGCCTCATGCAGATTCGCGTTGCACTTCTCCGCTTGACAACACAGCATGCCACCACTACCACATCCTTTCTTCCCTTCCTTCCCTTTCTTCTTCTTCTTCTCCTGCCCAAGCTCCACGTACCCTTTTTGCTTTTCACCACAATCCACTTCATCCCTCTTCAACCTGTCACCCCTCGCCACCACCTTCGGCTCCAACCCCTCCATGAAAGAATAGCTGCAAATGGGGTGATGTCAAAGGAATTACATAAAGGAGAAAAAGTGAGATAGAGAGAGAGAGAGTGTGTGTGTGAACTGAGGACCACCACAACAAAGTGCTCCATATTTTCCTCACCACCTCCCTTAATGGCTTTGTTTTTTTTTTGACGTGGTGTTACATGGAACTAGAGAAGACGGTGAGGGGTGTGAAAGTGAAAAAGAGACTAAAACCAAATGAATATTTTTTTTTTCTATGCTCACTTTGAAACCAAGTGGAATCATTGAATGAAGGAGATAGAGTGCGAGAATTGTGGTAAAGTGGCGGGACCGTGACAGTTGTGACAGAAGAATAGACGATGATGTTCTTGTGTGGTTCATTAAGCCTCAAGATGTCCTGTCACTACATTAAATAACTCTACTCAAGTGTATATATATATATATATATATTATATATACATACACACACTTCATTTGGGCCTTTTGCTTGTCCAAAGGCTCGATCTGGCTAAACTGCACAACTCCACCACAAGATCTTAAACTCATGTGACGGGTGCATCCTCAGTTATATAAATGAAGAATTCAATCAGATTATAGACTTACAACCACATTAGTATTCTTTAATTCATATATTAGTTAGTTTTTAATTTATTTATTTATTCCCTTCCCCGTCACATGTGATGTTGAAAGCTTACATATTTATTTAGAGTTATGTAGCTCTTCTACTTGATTCCATTAACATGAATGTAGTAATGTGTTATTTACTCGATTGCATCTTTATTAGCTTTAACAAAAAATAATGAATTGAAAATACAATTTAAATAAATTTCAAAATCTGATTTGATGTTTAAAAAGAAAAGAAAAAGAAATATGAGATCATGTGTTAATTGCTGGAACAATATCTTTTATTTCGTATTGGGCAAATGAGTATACAAATTAAAAACATTAGACGGTAATGGAGCATACAAAGTAGAGACATTGGAGTGAAGCTTGATCCCATGAACTTAGAATGCAGTAAATTTAAGTTTTTATTTTAGTTAACTTACATGTGTAAAGAAGACACAGGGCACACTTTCTTTTTTCTTTTTTTTTTTTTACAATATTTTTTCTCAAGAATTTTTAACGGAGTCGTTTCATTTCTTAGTAAGACTTTTTTACTAATTATTTTTTCAGGGTAAACCCTGTTCACCATCAGCTCGACTGGATTAAAATCGTTACAATTGAAATTATTATAATTGAAGTCGTCACGAATAAAGTCGTCATCTCGAATAAAATTATTGTCACTAATAAAGTCGACGCCACAATGGAAGTTACCACAAATAAAATCATCATAATAAAAATTGCAACAACTGAAGTCAGCATAAATAAAATTGTCACGAGTAAAATCGTTATAATCAAAATCATCACGATCAAAATTTTGATCGTCGTCAACTTGGTTGTATAAATTACCATTAATAATTTGTTTATCCTATTAATAAAAACTAATCATGTTCAGCCTAGCTGCTAGCTTGGATGAATTATTAAAAACTGATTATGATTAGTACCATAAAACCTAATTAAAATTATTTAAAATTATTGAAAAGTGTTTAAAATATATTGAAGATTGTTTAAAAAAAATATAAAAAAAAGTTTACTGGGTGAAAAGGAATATAGTATAGATGCATGTATTACAGTGGTGTTTGTTACTTGCACACACACACATATATATATTTATGCCCATATTTTTAAGATAAAATTAAAAAAAGAAAGAAAAAGAAAACTACAAAAGTAACTTCACAGACTTATAATTTGCAGACAATATACTAGAGGTTAAAATTCTCTTGTGACATAAAAAAATTTCTCCACTACAACTTCTAGATGAAAAAAAAATATTTTTTTATAAATTAAAATTATTTTATATATAATTTAAAAATTAAAAATTTAGAAAAAAATCTAATAAAAAATCGTATTAGTAAGTTAATTCTAAGTTTTGAAAAATAATTACTTCATTATTTTTCTTATTTTTCTCCATCCTTTTGAAAAAGGTTTGCCTAAATAGACTCTAAATAATACTTCACGAAAGACTACAAATTATTAAAACATATTTATTTATTAAATATTATTAATGTGTTCAAAACAAATTTTTAATTCTATAAAATGTTTGTGAACTAACATAACATTCTTGTCAACATACTCGCCGATGTCTTACGGTTATTTCCTTCGAAACCCTTAATTGAAGGAGACAACTTTTCTTTGTTTATTTATAAAGATTAAATACAATATATATATATATATATATATATATATATATATATATATATATATATATATATATATATATATATATATTTATAGATTAAAATTATTTTTTAACTTTTTATTGTAATTTTTACTAGTATTTTTTTCTTGTTTATATGAAGTGCATAAAATATTTAAAATCATCTAAAAATAATGATAATTGAAGACATTAAATTAAAAGAAGATTTTTTTTATTTTAAATAGACAGAAAATACTTCATTTATAAAATAATTTTAAAATTATGCCATTATTAAAACTCCCATTTTTAAAAATTAAGAGTAAATAAAGTTACAATGTTTTTTAATCCATGCAGTGATGAATTTTGATTTTGATTTCTATGAAAAAAGCTATTTATTTTTTATTTTTATAAAATTTGAAATCACTAATTTTAATCCTTATAACACATACGAATTTTGGTTTTAATTTCTATAATATATTTTTTTATATCTTTCCCTCCAATTCTCTATCACTGTTTTTAGTTACTAATAATATTCATTTTAAGATAGATGGTTAGCATTTATTTTATCAATCTTAAAAGTTGTTTTTAGGTACAGTATTTGTTCCTTGGAAAGGTTTTATAGATGTCAAAATGGGCTCAAAGCCCTGCTTCATAGGATTAGACTACACTAGTGATTTTTAAATATATAAAAGAAGTGAGAAAGATTAATTTTACGAGTCTTCGTAAGCTGATTAAAAGTTTAAATAAAAATAACATAAAAGGAATTTCATTGTAATAGTCTAATAGTAAACACTAAAATAACATTTTACGAAATTAAAGGGCTAAAATATAAAAATATTTTAAGTAAAAAAAAAATCATGTCAAAGACTAAAACGTACTTAAGCGTATATTTTTCATATAATTTATATTTATATGTATATAATTTTTATTTTTTAATAAAAAATCACCATTATGATTTAATATGTGTGGTAATAAACTACCTACTGACAAATAAAACAAAATAATTTAATCAAAATAGGGTTAGGGAATTTTCTATCCCGGAGAGAGGGACTACGTGCGACGAACGTGTCGGAAGGAAAGTGCAGTAGCAGTGTGATCCAACGCAACATATATTCTCCTTTTTAGTGGTGTATATATAAATGAAATATTTTATTTAAAAAGTTTTAATAAATTCTTTAAAAAAACGTAGATATGTTTTTTGGATAAATATTTTAAGAGTTAATAGTTTTATTAAATATATCAATAAATATATAATTAAAACTTTCAAAACTATATTTACAGTGATCTTTATTCAGTTTACATACAAAACCTTGCGACAAATGATAATAACATTTTTTAAGACACTTTTGCCTGATTAAAATTTATTAAAAGTTATAAAATTGAGATAGAAATCATTAATAAATTTTAGTTAATAGTAAGCAGTTTATTCAAGAGACTTACACGTAGTTTAGTATATGTGAAAAATGATACGAGAGAAAAGAAAACAACAGTAATTTGGTAGGATGAAAAAGAAGATAAAAGTGCAAAATTCATGATAATTTCCAAACAAAAAAAATCAGATAAAAGTGAGACCAAAAAAATATTACAAAATAATTGAAGATGTAACATAGTATATTATATTGACAAAATAATTGATTGTGTTGGAAAATAATTAATAATGTATTTTATTTTTAAGTATAAAATCTCCATTTTTATAATATTATCAATTATGTTGTTAAGAATAGAAAGTTATACTTAAAATACTTACGTTGTTAATATGACCTATTACAATTTTTCAAAATAGTAATAAGACTTACTTAAATTTTAAATCATTTATAAATTTAAGTATTTTTAATTGATTATTTTTTAATTTTTAATTTTATCGAGTATTAAAAAAATTTATATTTTCATTTTTTCCTCATTTAATGTTTTTTAAACTGGAACGATGTCTGTGACGCCCTGCACCTCCAGACTCTTCCCAGTATCTCTCTCTCGCTTTCTCAAAAATCTCTCTCCCTTCTCTCTAGTTTTTCTTCATCCATACATTATCTATTTTAAAATCTAAATATACCCTGCAGTAGCTAAGGAGTTAAGGATCATTTCTAACCGATCAGAATCTCAAACAGAGTAAGTTCGTATTTGCTCTATAGATCCCTTAATCTCTGGTTTTCTTTAGGTTTTTTTTGTCATCAATCTTAGTAGAAACAATTGAGAAAAATATTTCTCTCAACTTAATTAAGATTATACTAAAATTTGGTTTTGTTCTGATAACTTTTTCTATATCCCTATATTTTGATATTAGCATTTTTATCTGGTGGAAAATTGTTGTAGAGATCTTTATCAGGTAAGGAAGCTAGTAACTTATTTTAGTTATTTACTTTCAAATAAAATCCTAGAATAAAAGATTCAGATATATGATTATCAGTGCTCAAGTATTTCTTGCAGGTTTGACTGGTCCTTGAGCACTGATTGAATTTGGTTATTTATTGTGATTTGGTATAATTAATTGAACTGTTTTAAGTAATGATGTTAGAAAGAAATATGTGAGAACATTTTGGTTGTTGTTTGATGAAA
>Ga0209700_109922_pt1 | contig 10436 bp, 2 predicted proteins | sample SiratroredBW_FD_187528 | JGI IMG/M metagenome (GOLD analysis project Ga0209700, IMG submission 187528) | Root nodule microbial communities of legume samples collected from California, USA - Siratro red BW (SPAdes) (version 2) | ecosystem: Host-associated > Plants > Roots > Nodule | place: USA...
TTATTAACTTATATAATTAATAATACTAATAATATTACATGTAATTTTATTTTTATTAATTTGATTCTTATTATTATCATATTATTACAATAATATTATTACTATTTATTAATATGATTAATACTAATAATAATATAATTATTAATAATATTAATAATATTATATTTTAATACTATATTATTAATATTGTTATTAATATAATTACTATTATTATTAATATTAATAATAATAATATTATTATTATTTTAATACTATTAATATTATACTTACTAATATGACAAAAATAATAATTACAAGAGTCATGATAAGAATATTATTAATGAGTATATGATTGCAAATTTGGTGTTGGTGGTGGTTATGACTTGTGTATGTATGCTGAAAGACTTGGGCTTGCATCCTTCTGTCAACACTTTGGTGTAAAAAAATATTTTATACTTAGATACGGATTTTTGGTTCTTTTCCGGATGTGTTTGAGTTCTCCAACACCTTAATCAATACCCTCTCATACTCTCTCAAGAATTTTTATTATTACTGGTTATTTTCCCAATATGTTCGAGTTCTCCAACACCTTAATCAATACTCTTTTATCCTCTCTCAAGAATTTTCATCATTATTGGTTCTTTTCCTAATGTGTTTGAGTTCTCCAACACCTTAATCAATACCCTGGTTCTTTTCCCAATGTGTTTGAGTTCTCCAACACCTTAATCAATATCCTCTCACCCTCTCTCAAGAATTTTCATCATTACCGGTTCTTCTCCCAATGTGTTTACGTTCTCTAACACCTTAATCAATATCCTCTCATCCTCTTTCATGAATTTTCATTATTATTGGTTCTTTTCTCAATGTGTTTGAGTTCTTCAACACCTTAATCAATACCCTCTCACCCTCTCTCAAGAATTTTCATCATTACTATTTTTTTCCTAATGTCTTTAAGTTCTCAAACACCTTAATCAATACCCTCTCATCATCTCTCAAGAATTATATTAGAGTCTTCATGCCATGTTATAGAATTATAAAATCTTATTTTACATTATTTACAAATATAAAATAAAAAGATAATTCAAATACGAATTCTTTTTTACAACTTATCAAGATATCTTTTAAAAATAAAATTATTATGAAAGCATTAAAACTAACATAAATAATGTCTTAAATATAATTATTCATCCTATCAATATTATCTTTAAGTTTATAAAATATATTTTTAAAAAGTATTTTAAAGTATATACTAAAACTATATTTCACATAATTTATCAAACGTTTCATAATATTGAATAATAATATATTTTTTTTAATTTAATAAAAAATTTATTAAAATTCGTAAAATAGATATTGACTAGTTTTTGGTAGCATTTGACGTACAAAATAAACTATTCATTTGATGTACAATATAAACTATTCGAATGTCTTCTATTTTAAAACAAAGTACATTGATTCCAAAGCTTAAATTTAATTCCATTAAAAACTAGTATTTGATCTCCATTTGAAAAGAAATTTATAATTTTTGTAAAAACTTGAAGCTTCAAACTTTTTGACGTATTATGGCGGAAATTATTATCCATCACTTAAAACTTCATATATGTAAAATATGTGTTATATATTACCAATAAGATTTTCCTTTTAATTTTGCATTAAAGAAAAAAAAATAAAAAATAAAAAATTAGCGAGATGTGATGTGAAATTAGAACACAGTTTAGAAAAAAATTAAAAAGGGGAATAATAAGTCGTTAGTAAGTATTAATCCTAATGAAAATCCGTGAATATAAAAAGTGGTCCCACATTAAGCTGCGATAAAAGCACCGCCGTTACGTATGCGGCGAATCGATTCTCTTTTTCTCCTCTCCCTCATCATTTATCACCGTCACGCCACTCTCCTCCAATTGCACCCATGCTTCCTTCACTTTTTCTCTTCTTTCCAACATATAATTATTTAAATTTCTCAAAAAAAAAAAAAACTTTCTTCCTCTCATCCATGTTTCCCATATGTTTCAATCAAAATATACAGAAATAATCTTACAGAATAATAACCTTCTCATCTCATTTGTAATAAATTTTTATTTTTTTCTTATTTTTTATATATTAACACGTGATTGTGAATAGCTTTAATAGAGAGAAAAAAGTCAATTAAAGGTCCTCATGTTTGTTTTGATGTGATCTCGTGCTTCATGGCTGGAGCCAATTGTGCTTTTTGCAATTGTATTTTCCCCATAGGGAATAATTTGATAATATTTTCTTTTCTGTTATTTTGATTTTCTTAAACATTTAAATATATTTGGATTTTGTTAATTTTCCTCCACTAGTAATGCTTTCAAAACTCAAACCTTAATAATTTCAACACAGTTTATTATCTTTAGTTTATTTCATGTGTGATGCATGCACCTCTTTTTTCTCGAGTGCACTTCATGCAATTTTTTATCCTTAATAATTCAACGAGAGGTTACAATTATTCACATGTTAAATACCTTAACTTCTGTTTAGTCAACTGAGACCTTAATATTTTTTCTTCAATACCTTTAAGATAAAAGAATACCAAAATAAATTAAAAAATTGAACAAAAATATATAGAAAGTAGTATATTTATGCAATCAATGTGCAGAAACGCATGCAGGTTGCAATTGATTTTACTGTTATCTTAAAAAGCTTTTTTTGGGTGGGTAAATTATAATTGTTGAATTTGTCCGAAAGCAACCAAAATAAATATGTGAGTCTGGAATACTCTTCTAATGGAAGCTATAATGCAAATTCTTGAACTGGAAAGTGACCCTTTTGCTATCTCAGTGCACCATCACGTTCTGAGAATAACAAAACTTATCATTATACTGTTGGTTATGCGCATGAAGCAACAGATCAAGCGTAAAATTCATTCCTCATAATTATCCACTGCATTTTCCTTCCCAGTCAAAGTTTCTCTCGTACAAAACATAAATATCTATATATGCACCTATTTTTCACCCACAGAACTCTAAGCTTAAATCAAATAAGACATATATTAAACCTTAGAAACTACTTATTTTTCTATTTCTTACTCTTTATATACATAAAATAACCTATAAAATAATAGTTCATCATTGTGCAAGGGAAGGAGGGAGTTTGAAATTGTAAAGTAAATAAATAAAAGAATGTGTAGGCTTATGGATGGTGATATGGAGAGATTGTGTTTGAAGAGTTGAGAACTTTGGAGGTGATTAACATGTTAGAAAGGAGGAAAGAGAGATATAAGAGCTAATCATGAATCATGATGCATTGTGTGTGTGACAGATGAGAATAAGTGGATTTCTTGCAAGGGCCAAGCAAGAGCAACAATAATAATGTCACAAACAAAACAAACCCTAAAAGAAGACAAGGACACCAAACTCTAAAAGCCAAAACCAGCTTCACAAAGTAGTGAAAAACTGTTAGATGTACTATGAGTCATTATTTTAAAAGATTCCATCACAAAGGGGCAAAAAATCAAGGCCGTTGTTATTATGATCACATGGATTGGGGACAAATAGATGCCTTCATGAAGGGGGGAGGGAAAGACTGACACAAATGCAATTAACCCATGAATATGAGCTTGTCATCACGTGAAAGATGCTCTTATTTTGGTAGTTGGATGGGAGGAATTTGTCTAAAGCTCTTATATAAGGTATCTTATGTTCTCTGGATCCAATCAAAACAAAGTTGCCCTTCTCTAACTTTCTTGAAACTGAAACCAAATTGCCCTCTACACTGAACCTATTGTAAAGTTGAAGCTGACCTTCAATTAATCTAACCACTTCTTGTTCAGAATCACCAATCAGGAATCTATCAAATTTATGGTGTTAGAGGATTGTTATTATTAAACTAGACAAAAAAAAAAAAAAAAAATACAACTTGTATATTGTATCAGTACTTAACAAGAAAGTTTTGGTCATAAAAATTAACTAAAATCAGTGACCCTTTTATTTTAGTTATTTTGTTTTGTGAAGAAACCTATAGAGAAGTGTGAAAATTGGACAAGTAACTATTACAGATACCATTTCTTGGATTCCTATTTTAAGAGTATCTCCTGAAAATAGATTATGCTTTGCTTTGGACATCAAACTTTGGAGGATTGGTTGGCAACTAGCTAACCTTCCACAAACCACTGGGTCAAGTAACCCCTCACCCACCACAGCACCTTGTCTTTGTCACCAAGAATCAAAATTCCATATTTCCCACTTTGTTTCCACCTTTATTTTTCCTCCTTGAATTGACCTAATCAAAAACTTTGTTCTGAGTTGAAATTTGAAAGATCCTTTGCAACTCATGATCCAAGACCCGGTTGTTTCCAATTCCTTGTTATCATTACTTTCATTGGAAGAAGGATTCCCCTTTGACTGCTTTAGGGAATAACATAATAATAACCAAGCAATAGAAGAAAGCTACTGCAAGAATAAAATTACTATTATGCTCTTCACTATTCTTGGAAATTTTAATATGTCACGCCCTTTGCTACCATTATTTTAGTTCACAATCGATTACTGTTAACTTACTTTATGGCTATAAATAAATAAAGCAGAACTTCTGCACACATCTGAAATGTGCACACATCTGAAATGGGAAGGTCACTTATTAGACTACACCCTTTCGGCTGAAAATTAGCATACTTTTTTATTTTGTATGTTTTTACCCAATATTTCAAATACTATCATATTTCCAATATTTCAAATAGTGTCATATTTAGCATTATCTTGACCATATAACCTGTTAATTAAATGTGCTACATTTATCTGATTGACTAGTTGGTATGATCTAAGCTAACCTTTTAAAAAGAGTAATTTATTATTTATCTCATCAGGTAAATTTAAAAAAAAAATAACTTTTCTTTATGAGAATAAACTTTTATTTTTTTCATTTTATAAGGAAGTACTTTTATAAGTTTAACGTACTCTTGAGAGAAAAAAATAACTTTTTAAATATTTAAAAGATTTAAAACTTTTTAACAATCCGTGAATGAAAATGCTGATGAGTAAATAAGGGATGTAGTGAAGATATAAAATTGTTATGAGGGTATTTATGAAAATTGACATCAATTGTTTGTAGGTGTGGATTCTTTGATTGTAAGCATCCGACAAAAGCAGTGGAGATGCGGGAAACCGGAACGAACAATTCAAACTGCATGGTTAAGATAAGAATAAAATATTATTATAAAATTAGATCAGCATTATTATATTAAGCCATCAATAACAGCAATACTAATAATAATAAAGGTGTGAATCTTAAACAAATAAATAAAGAAAAAAAAAAGGAATTTTGTGGAGGGAGGGGAGATTCTTAATTCTGTTGAAGATAACTGGAATCTAACGGTTGTAAAAGGTTGTCTTTTTCAGTAATAAAAAAGCTGAGAAAGAAAAACAGAAACAGAAAAGGAAAAAAGGCATCTTTCTCGTCTGTGCAATGTTCCAGACGTAATCTGAGGCAATATCGAAAGTGGGTCCACTGCACAATTGGATTCCTTATCTCTAGAACCGTGTTGAGATTGGCCCAAACCAAACACACCCTAGCGCGTGCATTTCACATGCCATATATTTTTGTTTTAGTGGTATCTGGCCAGCCTGGAAGATAGATCAGGATTCCACACCATCTTTCTAAAGCTTTCACTTCTCTACACAAACAAAATAGTTTATTATGCAAACGTTTCCATAATTTGTACGAATTGTACATGCTGAAAAGGAAATTAGTTCAAACCCTAGGTCTGTAAGATTCTTTTTCCCAGAATTAAACACTGTTTTGTCTTCTCAAAATTCTAAAAATTCCCATTTCATACAATAGCTAGTACAAATCTTACTGTTATTAAAACTTCTTTATCTTTATAACCTTTTTCAATACTTCCTTACTTTAAATCACCACAACTACTGTTTTCATTTTGGAATCTGAAACCTCAAACTAAACCTATTCTTTGCTACAGAAAACTCAATTCAATCTTTTAGATTTGGATTTCGTAACTAAAAAAATTATTAGGTTATTTTATAGAGATTGGTTATTCACAAATTCAAGGGTGAAAAAAAATCTATTCATCAGGAATAATGGACAGTGATTTTTTTGAGTATAAGCCAGATGCATATGTTTCTTTTTCTTTTCTGTGGCATCTAAAATATTATAGTGAATGTACAAAATTTTCTATTACAACTTACCAAAGTCATCAATAGTTGGCAGACTAATTTCTGAAAATATCTTGGTGGTTTGATTATGAGATATGACTAATTGTTAAAAAATCAAAACTAGGGTTTAAATGAATGGGAGCAGAGAAGAGTCAAATCTATGGTAGGACAATATAAAATTTTATAGAAAGCTAAAGAATACTCTCGTGTAAGTAAAAAAAAATAAATTAATTAATTAATTGCTTTAGAGGTCTATGTTTTTTTTGTTAGATGAGCGTAAACTTTTTAAAATTTATTAAAATGGATAAATTTAAAAAAATAAAAAATTGATAAATTATATTTGAAAATATTTGAAGTAGTTCTTTCAAAACTTAACTTCTCTGTTAAAGTAGAAGTTATGTTGTGTTTTATAGTACTTTATTGTCACGTACATCTTCACAATCCATCAAGAATTCACAAAATGAAAATTCTAAATATGATTTTACTTTAAGACTTTTCACTCCTGCAAACTCTACAAATCACTATGTTGAAATTTGGTGAAAGTTCAATCCATAGTCATATTGGTTGTTAATAGAAATTAACCAGTGAATGATTTTAGAAGTTGTTAATTTTTTTAGAGACAGTAATTTTGTGTTGTTAAATAGACACGATCAAGGTATCATCCAATATAAGTGTACAACTTTTCAGACAAAGAGGAACTTGAATTCAAACATAACAGAGAACAACTTATGGAATTGGTTTATGTAATCTTCAAATATATTATTTTAACTTTATTTATTTTTAGAAAAAAATACATAAAAAAATCATATTTATATCGTATGATTTCTAAAAAGTAAAATTAAAAATAAAAGTTATGCATTACACGTACTACTTCATTATAAAAAAATATAAAATAATGTAATCAAAACACGAAAAATATAAAATGATGTAATCAAAAGATTTCTATTTTAATGTAAAATTAGCGTTTTGAAAATACAAATTTTTTCTTAAATATGGTGTTTCTTAAATAAAACTTACTCATATCTATAATTCTGTAAAAATCTGTCTATTTCAATAAATTTACAAAAAAAAAAAATTACACCAATATTATGGAAATTTTCTTCTAGTTTGACAAGAGATTCTGATTTTTTTTATATACTTTGAAAAACTATATCACTTATATATGAATTATTATTATTATTTTACTTTTACAATATTTTTTAACATTAAGATAGAAGTGGAAGATATTAAATAGTATAAAATGTTGTTTTCCTACGTCACAAACACCCAAGGTTTCTTAATTTTGTGATTAAAGGAGAGAAATTAGGCTATTTTGGGACCACTAAAGGATTAGACACCTTGTCACCATTTATCTTTATTCTATGCGTAAAAGATTCTCCAATATCTCGTTTTAAAGATTATTCTTTATGACTCCACATTTTTTCAAAATTGGTTCCAAAATAGTTAGCTACATATTATTTGCTGTTGACTGCTTGATATTTTACTACACCCAAATATATATTTGTTAAGCAAACTGTTAAAATAAGTTGCATTGTTAGAAGTCAAATTAGATGATTAATTAAGAGACTCAAAGATAATTGCTTCAATGGAACCATTAATATTTCCATAAAGAAAATAATCATCATCCTTTAGTAAATAAGTATTCACTATTTATATCTGAAAGTGAGAACTATTAAGGATAAAAGTGATTTTAGAATAAGAGAAAGCATTTCTCTATTTTTAAAAATATATATGCTTTAAATTAAATGAAGTTTTAATAGATATTAATTTAAATAAATAAAATTTTAAAAGTGTTAATTATATATTATAGGTAGTACATAAATATTGATCAACTAATATATAACAATGATAGAATAAATAAATGAACTTAAATAAAATTTTAGATTTAAATAAATAAATCATACATACTTGAATATAAAGTTAGCATTCAAATCAAGAAAATTCCATCATATTTCGAAAATTATTTTAATGCATTTCCTATGTCAAATTAAATATCCTTCAACTAAAATAGACTAAATTGAATTGAATTTCAAGAAGGAGGAAGAATTGGAATGTTTGTGTTTAAAAGGAGGTCGCTTAAATAAATTTTATTAAAAAAATTCTAATTGAAGGTATTATGAATAAAGTGTGTTTAAACATCAATATCTTTTAATAACACTTTATATAATAATATATAAATACATACACACATTTTTAGTCTATATAAATTTTATTCTTTATGTGACATTTATTAAATGTTTATGTGTAGAATAAAAAATCAAGCGATTTTTACTAATATTTGTTTTAATGTCAGTAAGAAATATTTTTATAAATTCGTTTAAAATAGATTAAATATATATATCCTTTATCTAAAATGGTTGGTAGTGATCAAAATTAGAAATTTTAAATTTTGGTGTGATTAAAAAAAATATCATTTATGTAAAAGTCTTTTTGAAACAAAAATTCAGACTAATATAATAAATTAACAACAACCTTCTTCAATGTTATAAAACAACAATTTCGTTGTTTTTATAATATGTTCATAGTTATGCACCGATTTAATCGAAGTATTGTATATATTGGATTTAGAGATGAAATATATTTTTGTTAAAAATAAGCACTTCAATAGAAAAAATAAAAATAGAAAACACCACCTAATGCACTTTGGTTGTTGTTACCTTTATTGATTAACGATTTACTAGCATTTGAAATGTTTCATGAAACTGCATATTCTTTAGGAGTTGGATAAAAATGGATGGAAGGTACGTATAAGAAAGGAAAATACAAAGTCGAATTTTGAAGTATTATTCAAACAACTTTTTCCTTATATTATATTTTAATCATCTTGCCGTAAATTTGGAACTTGCATGTCAAGGTCGAAGGTTTCATCCAAATCAAAATATTAATGTCACTGTTCAATAATAGTTTGCTAACTTCCAATTTTAATATCAAAAGTTTAGAGATGTTAAATATATAAAATATGTTAAAATTAATATATATATAAATTTACACATATATATACAACATTGAGGAGGTCAAAACTCTCTCACTGTATATAAGAATAGATTTATCCATTAGTTGTCCCAAACAAACAAAGAATAGTCTTGTATAAAGGGCTTTCTCATAAAACTAGTAAAATGAAATATATTAATTTTATAAATACTTTAAAAATATAAAAATAATAAACATTATGAATTTTAAATTAACTAAACATACATCTATTTAATCAAAAGACTAAATTTCTCAACTAAACATAAGCATCTGCTGGTCAACTACGCTTACTTTGAAAAAGTATCAGTTGCAACGTAAAAATATTTGAATCCATGACTTATTAAATTTTACTTATTATTATTCAGCATCTTCCTTGTATTTACATTATATGGATATGAACTATGGATCCAGAAAGGTTGTGAAAAACACAGTAGATTTACTTTAAAAGTAAATTAAGTAATTTGAAGAGTATTGTATTTAATAGAGCATGAAAATTGGAAAAAAACAAAGTACACGTGTTGGAATCTCCATGAACATATATTCCACCTTTGATAGCCTTCTCCTTCCAAAAGCAGATTATTCTTGACTAATATTAAAACCAAGATGCAAATGATGGTTCTTTCTTTGTTTTTGACAAAAGATAAAAAAATAGTTTATAATATCATATTAAAATAAGTTATCATCATTTGACTGGACCAAATTATTCTTGGTGATTCGCTGTAATGCAACATGATATATTAAATATTGAAAAAGAAAACAGGTGAATCCTATTCTTAAAATAAATAAACATTATTACACTAGTTGTTTGATAAGAGAGATAAAAGAATCTAAATTATGAATTGAAAAGTACATGTGAGACTGAATTTTGATTTTTTTTTTATTTAAAACTAATGTTTTCTATTTTTCTTTAGTTAAACAAAAAATATCATATTTTTATCTTTTTGTTTCGTTTTCTTTCCTTTATATAAACAATAATTATTTGGTTGTAAATAATAGAATGAAATGCACCTGCAATATAAAATGATAAAATAAATAAAGAAAAACCAATATTTGAATCCTACTGTCAAAAGTTAAAATAAATATAGTTCGTACACTGAACTGGTACCTCAGCCAGAGCACCTCTTAGTTTTAAATAATATTTTAGATTTCTTGGAAAGTTGTTTTTTCTTTTTTATATATTTTACTGTTTCATTCTGTATATTTATTAATTATAAAAAAAAAATTCTATCTTTGTGGATCAAAACTCAAAACACCTATCCAACTTTATTCCTTCTCTCATAATTTACTTATCCAATTATATATATATATATATATATATATATATATATATATATATATATATAAAATATACTTTTTTTTTTT
>Ga0209700_109929_pt1 | contig 10420 bp, 8 predicted proteins | sample SiratroredBW_FD_187528 | JGI IMG/M metagenome (GOLD analysis project Ga0209700, IMG submission 187528) | Root nodule microbial communities of legume samples collected from California, USA - Siratro red BW (SPAdes) (version 2) | ecosystem: Host-associated > Plants > Roots > Nodule | place: USA...
TTCTTGTTTTAATAGTTTTATTTCTTGTTTTAATTGCTTTACTTCTCTGTTTAGATCATTTATAGTTACTTTCCTTTCTTTTTCTTTTGCATTTTTTAAAATTTTATTGAAATCATATCCCTCAAATCTTTCGGGGGAGGAAAATTCGTTTTTCATTTCTTCTTTTAAGAGATCATTTTTAACTAAGGTTAACCATTTAAATTTTTCTTCTGGATTTTCTATACTATCTATCATTTCTAACGTTCTTTTTAATTCTTTTGATATTACATTTATTGTATAACGACAAATACAGTTTTCGTCACAGTTTTCTTCATCACATTCTATTTCGTTAATTCCTTCATCGTCTGAAGTATTAGTTTCTTCTTCAATTTCTTCAATATTTTCTTCTTCATCAGAAGTTTCTAGTAATATTTTAGCTATTTGTTCTTTTAATTCTTCACTCATTTCTAATTCATTTATTTTTTCTTTCATTCTGCAATCCCTCTTATAATGCCCTAGTCGTCCACATTTAAAACAAACAATTTATCTTCTCTGGTTAGTACCATTGTCATAAAATTATCAACGTACCATCTATAATCACCCAGAGTTGGACATTTTAGGTTATGTAATAAAATAGAGGTTCTTTCTTCAAATATTTTAGGATCTCCTATAAAATTATGTATGATGGCGGTTACCAAGGTTTCTACCATTAGTGGTATTTGGGTATTTTCTTCGTTTTTAACACAGGTGGTTATATACATTCTATTTTCGGGACTAAGATAATTATCCCACCACCCTTTTAGGATTCCTGTAAATCCAGCAACAATTAATTTTATGGTTTGTTCTTCTGAATGTTTTACCCTATAGGCTGAAGCGGCCATTGTTATTTCATGGGTTTTTCGCAATATTTGATGGTCGGTCATGCCATCAATATTCCATTCTGTTATTCCATTACCATCAAAGGCAGAGGGATATTCCAACTCCCACTCTTCGAATTGAATGTCTGGAAGGGTTGGTCTATTATAAAAATTTCTACTGGTAGGATATTGTCGAGCAAATCCTCCTTTATTTATTTTATTTATTTGTTCTTCATCATTTTTTATTGTATTTATTTTTGATATTTTTAGTTCATCTAATTTTTTATTAATTTCTTCCAGGGCTGTATTAGAGTCTCTTCCAATTTTTAGGTTTTTTAATTCTTCTTCCGAAAATTTAAAAGGTTTTATTAATGATTTTCCTAATTTTGCGGATGGCTCGCTTTTTCCTGATTTTGATTCTAATTCGGAGCTATTTAAGGCCACCTGATGTATTAATTGATTGGTGTAATTTAACTGGGAATGGATATTTTGGATATCTTTTATATTTATTTCTCTTTTTTCGCTTATCATTTTAAAAGGTGAAGCTATTACTTCTAGTTGTTAACATGACAAAAAGTCAAGTGAAGCAACAAACATATTGTTTACTTTGAAAGAGAACAATGAAGATAGTGTGACAACAATTAAGCAAGTGTACATGCTAGATATACATATAAGAGATCACTTAGAGGATCAAGAACTGAAATGCAATAATTGATGATGTTGTTAGAGTGTGACCAATATATTCACTAAAGTAGGTGTCATCAGTCTTCACAGGTTGCTAGTGATATTTTTTGGACACATCCCGATTTAGTGAAATTGTTTACTGCATTTAGCATTGTGTTGGTGATGGATAACACATACAAAACCAACAAATATAGACTACCTTTGCTTGAAATAGTAGGTGTGACATCGACAGACCTAACTTTCTCAACAGTTTTTGTGGTGTTGTCAAGTGAACGTGAAAGTAACTTCATTTGGGCATTGGAAAGACTGAGAGAGTTGTTCTTAAGAGGAGATGTATTGCCTAAAGTCATCGTTAGTAACATGGATCTTGCTTTTATGAATGTCATTAGTGTTGTTTTCCTGAAACTTCTAACTTGCTATGTCGATTTGATAGCAATAAGAATGTGAAGGCTAAGTGTAAAATGTTAGTTGATTATAGGGAGACTTGAGATGTTATCATGAATGAATGGGGAAGTTTGATGGATTGTGGTGATGTATTTGAAGGGTGTGTACAACGGTTTGAATGTGTTTGTTCATCGTGGCCGTTATTTATTGATTATGTGCAAAAAACATGGCTCATTCATCATAAGGAGAAATTTGTGAAGACATGGACATATAGAATGATTCTTATGGGAAATATGACATCAAATATATATGTTTGTATATTGTGCATTTTTTTAATATATGCTAGTGTAGAATTATAGTTTAAGCAGGGTTGTAATGCATGTGTTGGTTATGTAGAGTTGAACAAACTCATTGAAATTTGAAAAGAATTTTGCAAAATAGCATGGAAGATCTGTGTACTTGTTGCGATGGAATCAACAATGTTCTTCTTTTCCAACATAATGAAATTAAGACGTCATTTGAGATGAGTATACACGTTGTTGGCCACACTTTTAATGTCATCTTGTATAAACATTTAATTGGTAAGCAAATACACTTTGAACATATTGCTGAAGAATTTGATTGGGTGAAACATGTGAGTTTTGATAGTGAACTTTGTGGGTGTACACTTAGATGAACTCATGATTTACCATATGCTTGTGAATTAGCAAAATATCATATAGGTATCATCCCACTCAATGAAGTGTATAATGAGGACTAGACTTAGTTTTCCAGATTTATCATCAAGTCAATCATCATCTGAGTTATCCATTCAACAAGAATTCAAATGTAATTTTAAATTGTTTTAAAGATGTTGACATCGAAGATAAAAGTGACCATAAAGAGCAAGTCACATGAAATTGCATATCCTAATATGACATCAATGTGTCTGCCCATGAATAAAATCAAAACTAAAATGGTCATAGAAAAGTAGACAAAGTCAGTTTGAGAAGTCAACTAAGCATGACTGTCATATTTTGAGAATGTTGATAAAATTCACTCCATGGATGATAGTATCTCTTCACTGAAACCTCTATGGATAGGAAAAGAAATAGTTGTCTATAATCACAAAAATAGTCTCCATGCTTAATCAATTTTATCTAAGTTGTCACTCATACACAGTAGATGCCAAGGCTGATGAGCATTGTGGTTATCGAGTTATTGTTGCATTATTGGGGATGAGGGAAGAGTCATAGTGGCTAATTAGAATGAATTTGTTTAAAGAAATATCTCAGTGGTGTGATAAATATGTAACTAGATGACTATGAACGAGTTGAGCAACTGAAGTGGTCATTACTTGTGGATGGGTCGACAATTGTATGTTCTTCTTATGTGTCGTTGCCAAATTTGATTTACATATTTAACATGAATATTTTTTGCAGGCTAGTGTAAACAAGTGGATGACAATACTAGGTATGGACTACATCGTTGCTAGTTGATATAATATTATCTTAGTTTGCTTGTCACTGAAACAAAATATAACAATATTTTCACTATGAAGTAAACCTCTAAGTGATGTTAGTTTACATCGACTAATATGTATAGGGCATGTATATGAATCACATTTTGTACAGATATGTTAAATTATGTATTACAATTTTTAAAGTCAATCATTACCATTTTTAATAGGTATATTAAATTATGTGTTATAATTTATGATGTTTCAACCTCTTTTTAGGTGAAATTGCATGATGGATGTCCGTTACCAACTATAGACATATCGTGGTCCATGCATTGTTATCCAAAGGTAAAATTATGATCATTGTATTATGTTGGTAGGAAGCAAACATTTGCATAAATGTTAGGAATAAATATGTCACCATGTTAATCTTGCAGATGATTGATTGGAATAGAATGAACGTGTACTAATGAAAACTTATTATAATTATGCATTGTTAGTTATTTCAAGTTATCATTAACCACCAAAAACGTACTTAAGACATTAAGAATGAAGTAAATATTATGAATGTGTAATGAAGACAATAACAATGAAATAAATTAAAGGTAGATTATCACCGTCAACTAATTTTTTGGACACAAAGAAACAATAATATAAAAATACATCAACTATACACAAATTTAATAAAATGGTCATACAAACTACTTCATGCCCCTGCCACGAACAGATCTAACTCGTCTAGTGTACACAACCTCTTCATCAGTGACACCCTGGGCCAAATGTAGTGCAAGTTGTGTGTACTCATAAGTTGGAGTACCTTCAGCTACGTTATTACAATCGATCATCCTCTAGAGGATGTTTTCTATTCGCCTAAATATATCTTGCAAACATTAAAATCTCACAACTTGATAAAAAATGTGTCAAAATAACATAACAACAAAACATTATATAAAATGGAATAACTTATCGGACAAGCATGCTCCTACTATGATGGGGGATTGGGTCTCCGACCTCTAGGCTACGATGATAACAACGCGGTACTACATGTGGACAGTCATCCTCAGCAAAACGGGTGTGACACACATTTAAACCACTCAATATAGTTCGCTGAACATGTATAAGGCTCAGAGTCAATTGTAATCGTTGTCACCAGATAATCACCAAAGTGTAATCACCGATCGTCGGTCATCTTAATACCTCCACCGTCTTGGCATGTAGGGGGTGGTGGAATCGTATGCTCGTAGCCATACTAACGAAACACATGCTCGAGCAGATGTCTCTATCTAGTCACACCAACCCGAATGTATCCCGTAAATAACGATATCGACTCAAACGACTGATTGGAACGATGCGCAGTGTATGGAGCCCATAGAACCTCATCATGGGTTAATCAATCAAAGTGGCCCTTGGCATCTATCACAGTACATATATGTCATCTTACAACATATCGCACAACCTATGATATTTGGCATTAATATCCATTCTGCCCATAGACATGAAGTGCTCATGAATCCATGTCTGTCATGTGTTAAATAGTTAAAATGAAACTTGTAAAAGATTTTACAATTCATTTACTTGTATCAAGGTAGCGTAACTGTCCAACTGCTCGGTCTGGACACAACACACATCGGCTAACTGGTCATACATGTGTGTTAGGGCGGTTGCTCCCTATGAATAACCTCAACATAAGTGTGGGTCTTCGAATAAAACTAGGCAAGACATTAAGATGGGAGTCGCACTCCTATCATAAAAAATTGTGTATCCCACTAGATGCAACAAAAACTCCCAAGCAGCACACTGCCATATTTGTTGGACACAACAATCTTTATGGATCTGTTGTAACTAATTAAATCTGACATGTGTGCCTCGACATTATCCTATCTTGGCATTAACATCACTTTCTTCAACCTCTAACAGCTCCATCGATGTCCTACAAGCTTCGCCGCACTCCAAGGTCATGTAAGTTGGAAATTGACTGACATTGGGAATGTGAAGGAGAGACGACACATCATCTAATGTGATCATCATCTCAATCAACTAGCAGATGGAACGTGTTAGTGTCCCGATGCCATCTCTCAACAAAGGCTGATAGTAAGCCTTTGTCTACCACCTCATAACCAACGTTGCACAACAACAACAATCCAAAACTCAATACAAAACCATGTACTTCTGGACAAGAAATACCAAATTTATTAAATTCAATTTCCTACTATGGGAGACTAATTTAAGTTCTTTATGGTTCTAAGGAAAAAGCAACAATCGGTATAAACTTTCTACCTACTTAATAAATGAGCAACATAACAATGAATTGTATAATTTTACCTCGTCCTTCCATAGTCTTAATGTGACATGCTCGACATAACTTACCAAGAAAAAGCAATCTAAAGGTTCTTCAAAGAATCTTTCATCACCAGCAGCGCCAAAATTACAGCGACAATTTCTTCTACAGAATATATGCAGTAGGCCTCGTCCGACTTATAGGTTGAGATCAATTTTTGTCATTAATATGTCAAAGTTATCATTGTTAAATACAATAAAAAAATTCACAACACAAAATGTTCCAAAATCAATACACAAACTTTTCAAATTTTACAATATGAAAGTCAATTCTTTTTGTAAATATATTTCGAATTATATAATTCAAAATATATTAATCCGAAATTATTATTTTTTTTAAATACAAAACTAACTTATATTATTATTCTTTTAAAAAGCTAGGTTCTACTGTTTATCAGCTACTTTTATCGTTTCTATATTGCTCTTTTTATCTCTCATTAAATTAATCAAAATACATAATTAAAAAAAAAACAATTTGTTTCCATTTCTCACATATTTTTACTCTATCCAACAACGATGGTACGTTTTTTTTTTCTTTCACAATTATAAATGAAACCTTATAAATGATTGATGTCACCGTATCATTTACTTTTGCGTCATTTCATATAAAATAAACACCAGATTGTTTTTTAGAACATAAATTTAATATCATAATTTAAAAATGAGAAATTATTAAAAAGATATTCAAATGTTATATATATATATATATATATATATATATATATATATATATATATATATATATATATAATATCTAAACATGTCTTTACACTTGTTGATTAACTTTCAATTCAATCAATCATTTCCCTAGTGTATAATTTTGATAGGGTCTGTTAACACCCGATTTTGTCCGAGTAATCTTTTAAATTAAAGTATAATGATAAAAATGAATAAAGAAAAAATGAATAATAATAATATAAAAATATATATTTATTAGTTTAAGTCTTCTTGAAATAATAATAATAAAAATTAAATAAAATTTGAATTTTTCCATTACAAAACAAAAAAAAGACTAAAAAAGAAAAGGTGGTGATTTTAAAAAATAAAATAAAATAAAATAAATAATTAATAATAAAAAACGAAAATAACAAAAATATCTAAATTAAAACAACAGAATCTGAAAATTAAAAAAAATAAAAAAAATAATAATAAAAACAAATATAACAATAAAAATAACCGCTTCCAAACTTGATTTGCAAGTTTTAAAAAATAAATAAATAAATAAATAATAATAATAAAAAGAATGAGTCAATGGCAGTAAACTCTCATGTTCTCACTCCTTAACTCCACGTATTGTTTTTTTTTTAAAAAATAAATAAATATTTGTAAATAATAATTTTTAAACCACTCAGATAACAACCCATGTTCTCCACTTAATTAAAAATAAAATTAATAATAAATAATGGTTTTTTACCGTTGAAAAGTGTTTTAAGTCTTATTCTTGGGTAGATTCATTTTTAATATTAGTTTTAAAAATAATAAATATAAATGAGTCAAAGAGTAGTAACCTCTCTGAACTGAACTACTAGTTTCTCAAAATAAAAAAAAGGAGGATAGAGATCATTTTTTGGGGAGAAGGAGTGAGAACTGGAGAACGAAAAAAGAGAAAAACATTTGAGAAGAGCGAGAAAGACACGAGAGAAAGAAAGAAGAATTACTCCTGATAGAGAGAGGAAGAGACTAAGGGGAAACATCAGGTATATTTTTCTTTTTACTTGTTTTAAGTTTTACTGCATGAAATAAAAAACACCCACAATTATTCCTATTTGATCAACATACATCTCCATCTCCATGAACGCATGTTCCACTACATTTCTGTGTTTATGTTTCTCCCTTGCACCATCTTTGCATTATGTTTCCTATACAACACATACTATCACAAATTGCACCAAGCAACCAACCCACGCTTCAAAAGCCACCACCAAAGCACCCAAAACCACCATGGACAGCAATGTCGTGAGCCCCACCACGGGCAGCCGCAAAACGGCCATGAAAACGCCACTTTTCTACTTCGAACGCCGCCGCCGCCGCCGTCGGTGGCATCCGCCGCCACCGTCGGTGGCCTCCACCGTCGCCGCCGCTCCCGTGGCGGCTACCGCCAACACAAGCCACCTCGACCCTCACCAACCATGGCTGCCGCCGCCTCCATTGTCTCCATAGCATGTGCCTTCCAAACCCTAGATGGGTTTCTAGTTAGTGGGGGTGCTGCACACACCCCCTGTGGTTGTGCCTGCACCCTTTATTCCCCCAATTACCAGAATACCCCTGGCTTTAGGCTGAGTTGCAGTTAGTGGAGTTACTTCCTGCACCCCCATTAATTAAGTTCCGCACTCCAGCTCTTCACAATTACCAAACTGCCCTTAGCTCGGATTGGGTTTCCTATTAGTGGCGTTACTTCCTGCACCCCCATGAATTAAGTTCCGCACCCACACTCTCCACAATTACCAAAATGCCCTTAACCCAAGATTGAGTTTCTTATTGGTGGGGTTACTTCCTACACCCCCATTAATTAAGTTCCGCACCCACACTCTCCACAATTACTAAAGTGCCCTTAACCCAAGTTGAGTTTCATTGAGTCATGTTCCATTTTTGCATGCATGATTTCATTAAAAATTCTATGTTGCATATAACTGTCGCATGTTATTTTCCAACACCAAATTTGATATATACTCCAATCCTTAAAGCCCAGGCTTTAAACCTGGCACTGTTCCTCAAAGCCCAGGCTTTAAACCTGGCACCATTTCTCAAAGCCCAAGCTTTAAACCTGGCACTGTTCCTCAAAGCCCAGGCTTTAAACTTGGCACCGTTTCTCAAAGCCCAGGCTTTAAACCTGGCACCGTTCCTCAAAGCCCAGGCTTTAAACCTGGCACCGTTCCTCAAAGTCCAGGCTTTAAACCTGACACTGTTCCTCAAAGCCCAGGCTTTAAACCTGGCACCGTTTCTCAAAGCCCAGGCTTTAAACCTGGCACCATTCCTCAAAGCCCAGGCTTTAAACCTGGCATTGTATCTCAAAAGCCCAGGCTTTAAACCTGGCACTGACACCATTCAATTACCTTATTTTCAAACATAAACTTTCAAAAATACAAATCAAAACAACCAACAATCTTATCATCAAAGAACTACGTAACCCTGATTCTCCATCCCTTAAATGGAGATACGTAGGAGCAAGGTCAAACCTTGTCGGGCTCCCTAAAACCGAAAAAAATATATTGTTTGTTTTATTTTAATCTCTTTCTTGAGAAAATAAATATTTTAAAAAATCATACTCAAATTACTTATTTAATTAAAGGTACCGTCTTAGGACGGGCGTTGTGGGGGTACTAACACCTTCTCCACACATAACCGACTCCCGAACTCTAAATCCGGTTTTGCGAACTTGCGTTATCTTGTTTTTGGTTTTCCATAATTTTTCCTAATAAACTATGGTGACGACTCTTCTGTTTCAAAAATTAAAATAAATATATTTTTGTTCGTCATCCCCATCATGATCCCGATTACGACAGGGTCTTTTATGCCCATAACCAATTAAAGAAGTAAAGAAAATTGCACTTATCTGATTGCCATTGTTATCATTCATGTCTTCATGGAATTTGGTAGGTACCATGCTTCTGCTGACCCCCGATTTAAATATTTTGTGGTTAAAAACAATTGATTTTCATAAAAATATCTATATACTATTGTAGAAAACAATTTTTTAATGAAAAATTAAAATTAAAATTTATTAAATTATATCGTAAAGAATTATTTTGATATATAATCCTTTTACTTTTTCTTTAAAGCTGCAATATTCTAAGTTTAATATAATACATTTTCATCAAACAAAATATTGAAAACTCTTTTCATTTTTTAAAGATTTTTTTCTAATTTAAAGTTATTATAAGCAATATGAAAATTTAAATATATTGTTTGTTCGTTCTCTTATAATAATTGACGTTTCACCTAGATTATATACATTTTAATATAGTTTTTTTTTTACTACATGGAGTGAAAAAGGCAAAATACTAAATTTGTTTAAACAACAACACAAACCATACATATATTATTTCATTTGAGTTTCATTTAATATTTTTGAATCAAGGTTAAATTCTTAACTATTTAGTAATTTATAATTATCAATTTTTTTTAACTGGAACATTAAATTTTCATTTTTTCAATTGGATCTTTCCATTTAATAATTTCTCAAAGTAATTGTTGCTTACTTGTTCATTCATTCTCCTTTTCTTCATCTCATTTTCTCATGCAACTACATATAGCTTTTGTGACACTTCATCTCTAATCTGCTTTCTTCAATATTTCAGAATTCAGAATACAAACACATCCTGCTACACAGAATACTATTACTACAATGCAGGTTACTTACTTTCTACTGAATTTCAATCTCCTTCAAGTTCTTAACTCTTTTTTTTTTTTTTTTTTTTTTTTTTTTTTTTTTTTTTTTTTTTTTTTTTTTTTTTTTTTTTTTTTTTTTTTCATTTTTTCTATCCACATTTTGATCCTTATTCTGTTTTCCTCTTCTGGGTCTCTCTCATTTGGGACTTTTCTCTTTTATTCCAGACAAGAACAGTGCAAGTGAAGCAACTTTCAGATCTCGCTGGTGAAAGGGAAATTCACGAGTTCTTCTCATTTTCTGGAGAAATCGAGCACATTGAGATCCGAAGGTGGGTTTTTTACATGTCCAAATTTCTTAATTTCTAGTTTTTATGTTTTTTTTTTTTTTTTTTTTTTTTTTTTTTTTTTTTTT
>Ga0209700_109930_pt1 | contig 10417 bp, 7 predicted proteins | sample SiratroredBW_FD_187528 | JGI IMG/M metagenome (GOLD analysis project Ga0209700, IMG submission 187528) | Root nodule microbial communities of legume samples collected from California, USA - Siratro red BW (SPAdes) (version 2) | ecosystem: Host-associated > Plants > Roots > Nodule | place: USA...
GATCTGTTAGTGTGAAAAAAAAAAATCATTAGTACTAAAAGGGTACTCTGTTAATGCACTCTAACCATTGTTTATTCATGGATCTGAAGTGAAGCTAAGAGAAAATGGTTAATTAAAAAGTGGAAAATAACAGGTGGAGAATCTTCTCTTGTCGTCAAAACTCGTCGGTCACAGACATGGATCTGCCAAGTTTTCCACACCTTCTTCTTTCCCTTTCTCCTTAGCTTCGTCACTTTGATTTCTCGTGAAGACTCAACACAGAGCAAGTCACTTCCTCTGTTCCATGCTCTGTCACCACTGTAACACTGTTTCTCCAAACGAACTAACGAACACAAAATGAGGACCGATTATTTGAAGCAGAACTTTCCCTTCACCCACAGAAACATCTTCCTCAAGTTGCTCCTCACCCTCTTCTTCGTAGGCCTTGCTTTTCGTATTCTCTTCTTTCACTCCCTCTCCCCGCCGATTTCCCCTGTTCTCGAATCCCCATTTCCCCAAGAAGTCACCTTGTCACAGCCCCACAACCCACTTCACGCGTCATCTCTTTCACAACCTGTTTCCGAACCTCCACCTGTTCTGGAACATGTTCCCGAACCTCCACCTGTTCTGGAACGTGTTCCCGAACCTCCACCTGTTCTGGAATCCGTTTCTGAAACTGAAGATCAGCTCTCTCCCACAGAATCAGGTGACTGTTGGGTTCTTTTCTTTTAACCCCTTTGTCAGAAAAATATACGCCCGTGCGTTTAGATCTACAATTCTGATATGCTGTTCTGGAATTTGTTTTTCGTCATCATAGCTTATTGTACCACCATACCAAGTTGAATGTTTGTATCTGTGTTAGTTACATTACATATATGAGCTCAATTTTTATGTACTTTGAGTGTAGTTTTTTATGTTAGGAATAGTTATTACGTTTAATCAGATCAAATAAACACTTCAATGCGGGGAATCAGCTAACACGAATAGGTTATTTTAACTTAGTTGGTGGTGTAGAGTTTGAGCTCTTGACACTCATCTGCTTTAGATATTTAAAGAGAATAGTTTGTTGTTTATATTAAATTCTACATAAGTTTGTTGGATTGTGAGGTAGGAGTGTGAATGTCTGGTTCTGACTTGCACTTTATTGAATGCAGAGCAATGTGATTACTTTAATGGGGATTGGGTCCGGAACCCGGCTGGACCAGCTTATACCAATGAAACCTGCGACCTTATTGAATCTCATCAAAATTGCTTGAAGAATGGAAGGCCTGATACAGAGTTTCTGTATTGGAGGTGGGCTCCTAGACATTGTGATTTGCCTCAGCTTGATCCACAGAGGTTTCTAAACATGATGCGGAACAAGGCCTGGGCCTTCATTGGTGATTCCATTTCGCGCAACCATGTTCAATCCCTGCTTTGCATTCTCGCTAAGGTATGTTTTGGCAAATTATTAGTGGTTCTGCTAACTTACTTTCAAAGCTGATCGTTAGGTCCAAATGTTGCGTTCCCTTTTGTTCGATTCTTGTGAATGTTTGATTGTTTCTATGAGGATCTGACAACTGCCTTTTGCACTTAAATTTTGTTGGAAGATAAAATCAAGAGTCTGTTTCTGTTTGTGTGAGAAAGCTTTTGTTTGGCAGGACTTGTTTGCTTAAATAAATCATGGAGTAGGCTTAAGTACTTGGTAGTTATATGTTTATCACTCTCTTATAGGCTTTCAACCTATGATTTAGTATTAGGCAATTAATTTAAGTCTACCTTATCCTTACAAAATCAACTTTTAAAGTAAGGATTGTAAATGTAAGTATTACAAAATCAAGAGTCTGAATTGTCTCCACTTATATATTGTAAATTAGTTTGTAGTCGATGTGGGATCTTTAACATTTAGCGTGTGAGAGTTAAGTAAAATCATTGGTTTCTTGTTTACTTCCTAGCTCTGTTGATGTTTCATGAGAATCTAGTGGCTTATAGATTTGAGGCACCGAGATTTGGATACTATACAAATATTTCTAAACGTTGTTCTTCCACTCTGAATTCATTGAGAATAGCATCATTTTGGTTTACATGGATTGATTTGAACTTCCATTGGAATGATTATTGATTTTTGTAAAAAAGTCCATGCACCCATGTTTGCAATTATAATCTCTTTAGGATAGGCAATGATAGAGTCTAAGTAAGTAGGTTTATGCCTACTCAATTTCACAAAACTGGTTTGCAAGATAAAGTTTACAGCTCACTGAAATACTATATTTGACCTTACATCTAGTTGATGAATTTCCAATACTTTCTCTATTCCATGGTACAACATTGGTTTCCTAATAAAGTTTAACTGTCGCCACTACAAAATCTTATCACAGTGTTTCAGAGCATAATGTATTTTAGAAATTATTGTGGCCTATATATATATATATATATACTGTTGTTACTCTTAGGAAGCCTTGGAAGAGGAGTGATTCACACGAACTATTTTGTCCTTCAGGTGGAAAAACCTGTCTTAGTTTACCATGACGAGGAATACAGGTGCAAAAGCTGGAATTTTCCCTCAAGCAACTTCAGCATATCAGTGATATGGTCGCCATTCCTTGTGGAAGCTGCTATATTTGAAGACATAAATGGAGTTTCGAGTTCTGAAGTTGAGCTACATCTTGATAAACTGGACAGTAAATGGACCGATCAGTACCTGGACTTTGATTACATAATTATTTCAACCGGGAAATGGTTTCTGAAATCCGCAATCTACTATGAGAATGACACTATATTGGGCTGCCACTCCTGTCCGAAGAGGAACCTGACCGAGCTGGGGTTTAATTTCGCATATCGCAAAGCCTTGAAATCTGTGATGAACTTCATAGTTTCTTCAAATCACAAAGGGATGATTTTTTTCAGGACATTCACGGCTGATCATTTTGAGAATGGGGAGTGGTTTAGTGGGGGAACTTGCAATAGAACAGCACCGGTTAAAGAAGGAGAGATGGAAAGGAAATATTTGAACCAGATGCTCCGTGACATAGAGTTAGATGAGGTTGGAAAGGCAGCTTCTGAAGCTCCAAAAAAGGGGGTGAACTTCAAGCTTGTGGATTTTTCTGCACTCTCACAATTGAGACCTGATGGGCATCCTGGTCCATACAGGCAATTTCAGCCATTTGCAAAGGACAAGAATGCTAAAGTTCAGAATGATTGTCTGCATTGGTGCTTACCTGGGCCAATAGACACTTGGAATGATATAATAATGGAGATGGTTGTGAAGGGGTAAGAAAAAGAAAATCCATTGAAAATGCCCTCATACAGTTGTGAATATTGAGTGAGAATTGTTACTCTCTGTTGTATACTGTGATTCTTGATATTCATATTCATACAGAAATGATGATGGAGATTGGAGGCAAATATATTGAATGTAGCAAAAAGGACTCTGAATATTAGTTTACAGTTAATTTTTATATGGAAGTGCATGCCCATCAAAATCTGTCCTGTCTCCCTTTCTATTTACTATTTATTTATTCTTAATTCAATAAATGTGTTAAATTGTCCTCCACCTATGTTGGTTGGCCAATTGCTTCTGTAGATTTTTCTTTTGTCTTGGCTTGAATACATATTAGTTCCACGTTCCAACACTCGTGGAAACATTGTGCCATTATTTAAAGACTGAATCATCAATTTAATTTTTAACTATGTCAGAGCTCTTTATTTAGACATGAAAGAATAAAAAATTTAATCCAATTCTTAAAATGTAAATAAATTAAATTAATCTCTAATAGTATAATTTAATAACAAGATTGTTCCTGATTTATTTTGTCAAATTAGATTTTTAAAAACATTTTTTAATTGCATAATATTTTGGCTAAATTGCATAATTGTTTTTTTAGTTTTCTTTTTATGATGATAATAACAATAATAAAACGCTAATAATAATAAATAATAGATGTTTCTTTTTTATTTTTAATAAAAGAACTTTGGTTTCTTTCTATTTTTCACTTATTTCTTTCCAATCAAATTACTCCTATTTTCACCTCTTCATCTTTTTTTTCCCTCTTTTTTCTTGTTCCTCTATTTGCTTCATCTCTATTAAACATACCCAGTAATCGGTAATTCACGTTAAAAAAATGGAATTTTAAAACACAAATTGTTTTTCCTGATATAAAAGTCGTGATTAAATCTATGATGTTTTTTCCTATAAAATCGGAAAGTGGTCTAAGCAATTCGGACATTAGAATTCAAGTCGTGTTATGTTAATTACAGATCAATAATTTTTTTAGTTTTTTAATAGACCAAAAACTTTGATTATTTTTTTTTTACTATATGATTGACTAATTTATTTTCTTACTTTTAATAAATTTGAAAAGTAAAATAATGAAATATAAAAGCAATTGAAATTTATAATAGAAATGAAATTAAAACTTAGGTGAAAATGTTTTGCAAATGTATAGAACAAATTATTTGTAAGAGTGACCCATTTGGAATAATCTTCATTTTTAAGAAAACAAACTCATCTCGATAAGTCTTCTAAATGTTTCACTGCTTGTAAACACGAGCGATAAACAATATGCAAATGACTAGAATTTTCAGAACAAAAAAAAATTACATTAGTTGTTTTTTTTTTATTAAAAGTGTATTCAAGCGTCATTTATACATACAAAAATAAAAAGAAACTACTAAAATTAATACATTAAAAAACATTTATTAAGAGTTAATAAAAGTTTTTATTTTAATTCAAAATTTATTCTATCTCTAATTTATATTTGAAAATTTATTTTTACATCAAATTATTTTAAAAAATATTTTTTAAATATATAAAAATCGAATCTATTACATTAATTATATCTATTTCAAACTTTCTATTTATAGGTTATTATTATTATTATTATTATTATTATTATTATTATTATTATTATTATTATTATTATTATTATTATTATTATTTTACCTAGGGTTTCAAAATCACCTGATAAATGGTTATTAATTCTGTGGATCTTCAAAAGTTCAAAATTTCCCCAAACATGGTAAAAACGGTCAACTAATAAAAGAGAAACCAAGAGTGGCACCCCCTCTTTCAAATTTGAAAATTCAGACCGTTGCTCCAGTTATCCTATATTAGAAGAGCTCGTTCTTTGTCCTCAGACAAACGAACTCACTGTGTAGAGCAAATTTTCAGAAACAACTCTTTCACTCTCTCCTTTGTTTCATCGATGGGTGACACAGTTGTTGAGGTACCCAAAAGGAAGGGGAGGGGCAGAAGGGCCCTGAAGGAGAAATCCCCATCAACGAACGAGGCCAACATCATCGCCGGGAAGGTTTCTGAGGCCTCAACGATACCGATTTCACCGTCGTCGAAACAAGATTCCAAGAAGCAGCAGTCTTTCGAGAAAGAATTGCTCGAGATGCAGGAAATGCTGCAGCAGATGCGCCTCGAGAAGGAGAAGACAGAAGAGCTCTTGAAGGAAAGAGACGAGGCTCTCAAGCAGAAGGACGAAGAGCTCGAAAACCGTGGCCGTGAACAAGAAAAGCTTCAAGTTGAGCTGAAAAAACTGCAGAAGTTGAAGGAGTTTAAACCTACCATGGTGAGTTCAGTTCATCTTTCATATGGATGTTTTTATTTTATCATGGTCTTCAAATATATTCTGGGTTTCGTCGGGATCGCTGATATCGTGGAAAATTGTGGACAATTTGGGTGATTGCAGATCGTTTTTTTAAAGGTTTGATTTTTATCATTTCTTTGTGTTTTTATTTATTTATGTTAGTGTGTCTTTTCCTATTTCTGTAGAATTTGCCTGTGATGAAAGACAATGAAACAAAAAAGGAAAAGAAGAAGAAGGGGGTCTCTGAGAAGAAAAGGCCTTCTCCACCTTACATTTTGTGGATGAAAGACCAATGGAATGAGGTAAAATCAAGCAATCATTTAGAATAATTGTATTTCTTTATGTTCTCCTTTCTTTTGTTCTTTTTGTTTAAAATTTCAATGGTTTTAATGTATTGTTGGCTTGGTGTCTGGTGCAGATCAAGAAAACGAACCCAGAGGCAGAATTTAAGGAAATTTCTAACATGTTGGGGGCTAAATGGAAGACTGTCAGTGCAGAGGAGAAGAAGCCTTATGAAGAGAAATATCATACTGAGAAAGAAGCTTATTTGCAAGTGATTGCAAAGGAAAAACGTGAGAGTGAGGCAATGAGGTTGTTTGAAGAGGAGCAGAAACAAAGGACAGCCATGGAATTGCTTGAACAGTACATGCAATTAAAACAAGAGGCAGAAAAAGAGACCAAGAAGAACAAGTAAATTATAAATACTCTCCTTGGTCCTTTTACAATGTTGTGGTGCATTATTTACTTTTCTTCATAATTTTTCTGGTTATTGATGTTTGTATTGCATCTTCACAGGAAAGAGAAGGATCCGTTGAAACCAAAGCACCCCATGTCTGCTTATTTCTTGTTCACTAACGATAGGCGAGCAGCTCTTCTTGCCGAGAACAAGAATTTCTTGGAGGTAATTGTATGTACTTGTCCATTTCTTGTTCATTAACCATGACTTGCTTTTAAGAAATAAAGTATAAATTCTTGCTTCTTTTATCAGGTTCCAAAGATCACAGCCGAAGAGTGGAAAAACATGACAGAGGAACAAAGGAGACCCTATGAAGAGGTTTGTTTATTTGGTCTCTCTCTACTCTCATGATTACTTATTATTATTATTATGTCCTTCTCTTGAGTCATTTTAGAGGCATCCGTTTTCGTACAAATAATGTGCTTGTAACCCTCAGATGGCAAAGAAGAACAAGAAGAAATATGCTTTAGAAATGGAGGCTTATAAGCAGAAGAAAGATGAGGAAGCTGCCCACCTCATGATGGAGGAGGAGGAGCATATGAAACTTCAGAAACAAGAAGCCTTGCAACTCCTGAAGAAGAAGGAGAAAACTGATAATATAATCAAGGTATTTTTTTTTTCTTCTGTTCTCTTTCAGTTTTAAACCTTGTATTTCTACTGATGCTAATTCACCCTGTCATGGTGCAGAAAACAAAACAGAATCGTCAGAAGAAGAAACAGAACAAGGAAGACAAGAATTCTGATCCAAACAGGCCTAAGAGGCCTCCTTCATCGTTCATCCTATTCAGGTAACTTCAGCTAGCAACTTAAACTAAACTGAGAGAGTATTATTTATGGTGTTGTGAATAGTTAAAATTCTATTCTGTGCAGCAAAGAAGCAAGGAAAACTTTACAGGATGAAAGACCAGGAATCAACACCTCAACCCTTAATGCACTTGTCTCGTTGAAGTGGAAGGTATGTATTGAACATAGCTTCTTCCACAATTAATTTTGTTCTGCTTAGAACATCCATTAAATTTGATTTTCTTATCATTGATTAGGAACTGAGTGAGGAAGATAGGCAATTCTGGAATGGCAAAGCATCTGATGCAATGGACGCGTACAAGAAAGAAATGGAAGAATACAACAAGTCTCTTGCTGCAATTGCAAACCTGAAAACGGAAGAATAAATGGAAGAAATAAGAAATCTCCTTGTGCATGTTCAAAATTGTATTGAATATGCTTATCTTGAAAGTTTAGTCGTCAATTTTGTTTTTGACTGTAATTTTCTTTACAGAGGTTGTAAAGAAAATCGAACAATCGTGTCTGTTTCTTTTTAATATTACTGGCAATTTTTCTTCATGCAGTTGTTCTCAAATTTGTCCATTGTACTTAGTGTTTGGTGCTGGTTTTTGATTTGTGAATTAACAAATCGTGTTTTGATGCATGAACCACGTAGTGTAAAATTTTATGAATGAGTGTCAAATAATGAATCTGATGTTCTGATGCCTACTTAGAACAATCACCTAAAGTTAATTTCATATTTTTAGTTAATATTAAATATTTTAAAATGTTTTTTTCTTGGGTTCATGATACTGCAATCAAGGGCTTGGTGAGCTTTCTCTGACCAAAAGGATATTTTTTTTTTTGTGGTGGCTGTTTCTTAACATGAATAAGAATTAAAATTTCTCAGCTAAAAATAAAATAAAAATTAGAGTTTTTCTTCTTTCAAACAAAAGAGTCATGTTTTTTTGTAACTAAATTTTGTTGTTGTTTTGAAAGATTGTGTTTTGGAAGGATTTTTTCGCCATAACCAAGAAAAACTCTATTTCCCCAAACATGTGAATTCGGTCTTTAAGAAGCTGAATTTCAATTACAAAATTCTCCAGTTTTCCTCACCCCTCCACTAAGAAAAAGACAAAACGGTATTCAAAATTCCGATTCTCAGAAGCCAAATTCCGATGGAATTTCAGACGTCGGAAACTCAAAACTTCCTACCATAAAACTAATTAGAGAAATAAAATTCTCCTCAGTCCATTTTGGAATTTTGTTTAGAAATGTATTATTTATAGAAAAACATCTTTTTGGAAGGGGGTGACAAAAAAGAAATGCATAAATAAAGATATATGTTAAAATTTGTCGCTAAAATGGCACGTTTTCCTTGAACAAATTGCTTGCATTGTCTGTTTGGTATCTTTAGTTCCGTTTTATTAATAAATTTACAAGCTACTGTCTATTCCAACAATCTCTTAAAAATTTCTCAACATGAACGAATGTAATTATTTGCTCCGTGATAACTCAGGTGGGATATTTTTTTGGCAAAGCAACTCGTTTTATTTAAGATTTGACATTGAATATAGTGAGAGAGAGTTAATATGGAAGCCTTGCAATAAACATGAGCCATAAATGCTAATAACACACCTTTGACTTTGAGTGTTGTGTAGTGCCTCTTAAATGTAATTTATTGATATTTATGTTCAAATCTGAGTATCCCATGTATGATGGGTTCTGGGTACAAAGGGATCGTTTTTTTTTTTTTTTTGGTCAAAACTCCTTCTGATCTTGATTGAAATTTTTGTATTGACTAGTATAATATAAGTATAGGTAATAAGTATGTATATATGTCTGTTATGTATCCATCTTTGTTTTAATATTTGCCCTTATTTTTTTTATTTGTAGACTTTTAAATTATTAAAATATGTGTTAATTTATTAAGTGTTATATATTTAGTTATTTTTACATTTTCACTTTTTATAATTATTTATTTTTATTTGATGCTTATCATTTTAATTTCTTTTTTATATTTTCGACATTGAGAAAATTGAGTATATCTTTTTAATATTAAATATTTGATAAAATCTTGTTTTATTTGCTATAATTTTTAATTTTACAAAATAGTTATTTAATTAATATTTAAAACACTAAAAAAACGTAAGTAAAGACTAAATTTTTACATGAATACCTTAGCCCACCCCGATGCCTGATCAGAAACAAGTATCTTTTTCTTTGTTTTTTTTTATAATATACTTTTTAGCATCAAGTATAGACTCTTTTCTAGGTTTATAGAGACCAATATTTTCCGTCAAATCTAACATCTACATTCATACCGTGTGACAACTTTATTTGATGTGGTTCATTTATCAGCAGTTCAAATGAGGAAATAAGAAAAAATTGTTCAAATTTGGATAGACATAGATGGGTGGCTTGATGGACGATATCTGGATGGACTCTGTTTATTATTTTTGGATCTGAAAGACGACACATTCAGAAAGTGCATTGCAAGTGTGTACACAAGAAAGCGTGAAACCTAGTTTTCATTCGCCTCAATCATTGGAAATACCACTTATCTTCATTCGTTCTTTTCTCAAATATTTAAGATTCTTTACTACAATTATATTTAAATACATTAGTACCGTCAAAATTGTTGACATGCTGAACTAATTTTATACACTATAGAATGATAAATATTATAATAAATATTTTAAAAGACATATTATTTATGCTAGAGAGGGACCCATAATTTTAACAATATATTATTTTATTAACAAAAACAAACTCTTCCTTTTTACCCCTTTCGTCTCTCCCACTTATTCCCAAAAGTCAAAAATTTTCTTTTTTACTAAAAAAACTAGTATTCATCTTTTTGACTAGAACAATTGTTATTATAATACCAATTAATTAAGCATTAAATATCTTATTAATTAATTGTAGAGTGATTAAATTGAGGATATGGTTTGGGAGAGAATCTAATTAATATAAAATTGAAAATGGTAATTTACCATTTTTAATTACCGAACAAAATTATTTTTACCTTTAAAAAGAAAAGAAAAATTAATTACTTGATGCAATTACACATTTAGGATTTGTTCGGCTCTAAAATTTAGTGATTTATCTAATTATTTATAAAACTTTCTCCGTTTATTTTCTTAACCAATTATTTTCCTTACAAAATTAAGAGTATTAAAAATTATAAAAAACAAAACTAGAAATGATGAACAGTACATTACTACATATCTTAAATAATCGTTCTTCTTCTAATTTTGTTAACAATGAAAACTAGTTAATGCGTACCAAAAGAAAAAGAAAAAAATAAATAAAATAATATATATATATATATATATATATATATATATATATATATATAGACACA
>Ga0209700_109931_pt1 | contig 10417 bp, 7 predicted proteins | sample SiratroredBW_FD_187528 | JGI IMG/M metagenome (GOLD analysis project Ga0209700, IMG submission 187528) | Root nodule microbial communities of legume samples collected from California, USA - Siratro red BW (SPAdes) (version 2) | ecosystem: Host-associated > Plants > Roots > Nodule | place: USA...
TTTTTTGTTTTTTTTTTTTTTTTTTTTAAGTCTAGCCCCTTTTGGATTTCGATCTTGCCTTTTGATGTTTGTAGTGTGATCGCATGGTGTTTGTGAAATTGATGGGGTTAAAATTAATTTTGAAGTGAAGTGTCTTGTGTTTGCAAGAAAATTTCTTCTAATTTGAAAAAGTTGTCTGAGATTGTTTCAAGTCAAAATCAATTTGGTTTTGAATGCATTTTTTTTTTCCGGTGAGATCAAACACTTGTGAACATTTAAAGAACTGATATTTCAACGCGATTTTGTATAATTTAAACTGAATCCGAACATTGTTTTATGTGATTTGAATGTGTTTATGATATGTTATTATAGAGTGTACTGTTGTGAAGGTAAATCATAATTTATAGTAAATAATTGTTTTATTTTTATTTTATAAATATTTCCGCGACTTTAAACTGTTTTGATTTGATCACAGTAAGATAATCTGAATGCACAATAATACGATGAAGACATGGTGCGCCAGACCGTAAGCTAACACACTTCGAAATAATAGCCGTATCCATTTTAGACATAATTCCAGATTGAACGTTTCAGATAATTTATACTGTGTTTTACTAACTTATTTTATTTTCAACTGTTATATTAATGCGAATGAAAATTCCATTATATTTATGTAATGGTGTTATCCGATTGAACGTTGATGAATGTAATCTGTATTCTAACCTTTCGAACATCGATATTCTTTTCTAGATTATGTTTTGTATTGTTTTCTTGTTAATTTTACGGTTCTTTTAGAAATTGTGATGTAACTATGCTATCCACTTATACTCTATAATTTTAAAGTTTGTTGGAATCTTTGTTTGTGTAATATGTCGTTTGTGTCTAGATCATAGTATACCTTGTAGTTCGTAAGACAGTAAAGTGCTATAATTAGCCACCACCCTGATATATAACGATTGCTTAACGTCTATGAATCTTACAGTGTGATCCAGAAGAATATGGAGCGTGTGACTCAGGCTGTAATGGTGGTTTGATGAACAATGCATTTGAGTACATACTTGGGTCTGGGGGAGTACAGAGAGAAAAGGACTATCCATACACTGGAAGAGATGGCACCTGCAAGTTTGATAAAAGCAAAATTGCAGCTTCTGTATCTAATTTCAGTGTGGTTTCCCTTGACGAAGAACAAATTGCTGCAAATCTTGTGAAGAATGGCCCTCTTGCAGGTACCTTTGTTGTTCTCTGTTAAAAAAGATTTGGCCCTAACTTACTTGTCCCCTTCCCCCTCCACAAAGGAATTGTACACAGATATCTGTTTGATCTTTCCTTCTTGGGTAAAAGAAATGGCGAGACAGATTTAATGGTCAATTATAGAAATACTGATATTTGCTTTGCTTGGTACAGTTGCTATCAATGCAGTTTATATGCAGACATACATAGGTGGTGTCTCTTGTCCATACATCTGCGGGAAGCATTTGGATCACGGGGTTCTTTTAGTGGGTTATGGTGAAGGTGCATATGCTCCCATTCGTTTTAAGGAAAAGCCTTACTGGATCATTAAGAATTCGTGGGGGGAGAACTGGGGAGAGAATGGATACTACAAGATCTGCAGAGGTCGAAATGTATGTGGAGTGGATTCCATGGTCTCAACTGTAGCTGCTATACATGCATCCAGCCAATAAACACAAGGATATACCTCACTGTGGTCGTGTGATGTGCTGCTGAACTAGGATAGTTTGTATAAATATTTTATATTATGAACTGTATCGTTTGGTACTGGTAAACTTATCTCCATATATAGCATCAGTAAACTTCTAAGATTATGTTGTTTATGTAATATGTAATTCTGTATGCTGTCAGTCAAGTGCCTTTGTTCTTTGTTATGGCAACTGGCAGAGTAAATGAATTGGAAATACTTCAGTGTAAAATTTTACTTTCTACTAGTTTGCAGTGTATATTTTGAAATGTTACGGTAATTGGACTGGAAAACTAAAGACAGTAGGTGAGAATGAGGTTATAAAATGATATCTCGGTTAATCATATGAGACTGGAAACTAATTAAAAGAATGGAGGTGAATTACCACACTGAAGGTTACAATTCACAATCCAGAATACAGAATAAATGTCTTCGGACATAAAATTCAATACAAAATACACAACTACAATACATATTCTACATTTTAAGTTCTTGAATATTATCTGGAATAGCTAAATGTATTTCAAAAGATAGAATATGGACTATATATATCTATTTGATAGTGGATATTAAAATATATTTTTTATATTTCGGATTCTATTTTCTAGAATACAAAAATTTATCTTTTTATCATTTGGGATTGTACAATTTATGCACAATGAAATTGAATTTGCAAAACAAAACAAAAAATGAAACACTCATTCGAAATCACTGTAACAACTACCTCGCAACTCAACCAACACTATGTGAGCAACCACTGGCAGCCACCATGCACAGTACAAATGTTCAAAGTGTCAAATGCTCCAAAGAAACACAGTACTGCCCACATCTCACCATTTATTTTCGGAAGGGCAAAGTTGTTATTTGAAATTGTATGGAGTGCAGGTTTAAAATATGGAGGTGCAGAATGCAACCCCTATTATGCATTTATAAAAGGAAGGGCCTTACTTCGAGGCCCATCTATAAAAGGCTGAAGTGAAACATATGAAATGAGTGGCACTTTGTCAAAGAAAACATTAGACAAATCTTAATGAGCTACACTGAATAAACTAGTTAAATAGTAGCTCTTTGTCAAAGAAAACACTAGACAAATCTTAACAAGCTGTAAAAGAGGAAAAAGTGAAGAAGAAATTGAAAGTAAAGATGATGCATCTAAACATGAATTTCTAGGAGGAAAAATATGACTTCAAGGCCCATCTATAAAAGTCAGAAAAACTTTTTGTTATACAAGTAGCACTTTGTCAAAGAAAAGATTTGACAAATATGAATGATGACTGAAACTGAAGTAGATAATAAAAAGAATCTATAACACGATTAATGGTACATACAATCTAAAAATTTCAACAACATTAGAGACTACTCCCTCTATTTTTTAGGTGCTGAATTTTTAATTTTTTTAATTTTAAGTTAATTTTATTTTCTTAAGTTTAAGACAACATTAATATTTTGTTTATCAATTACATTCTTATTTTTATCTAATCTTTAAATAATTTATATCTGTATGTATTTATTGTAATATAACAATAAAAATATAAAAAATATTATAATTTATTATAAGAAAATTTGTATTTACCTATTAAATTTGTAAGTAATATTTAAAATTTGTAGACAAATCAAAATTATATACGGATTAACTACATAAATGTAGAAACCACTGTGTTTATTGGTTTTTACACAAGAATGGTCAAAGTAATGTTTCTGTTCCTGTAGACTTGAGTTGGTGTTTGTTAAAATCTTTAATTAGAAATTCCACCGACAGAGGAGATTAAAATTTCAGGTATGCACTCACTAACACGCATATAGATGAAAAAACATGGAATTGTGAAAAATATAGTGGAAAAATATTATATAGGTGAAAGGTAGTTAGTTATACACCATTAAAGTAAAGAAACCTGTCAAGTGTAGTATATTTTAAAAGAATAACAAAATCTTCTTAAGATATTATCTTACTAATCCTCTTAATTTCTTTGTATTTTTTTAGTGTCTTCCTTTCTTTGTTTTGTAAGTACTAATTATATTTTATATTTTTAAGATATTAAATATATAATTTATTAATATCTTTTCTTAAAAAGTAGAAAGATTTGAAAAAGAAGGTAACATCAATAATTTTAAATGATATTTCAATTAAAATAAAATAATTCCAATTGTTTGATATTAGGATTCTATCTACTCTACTCTTTGTAATCTTATTAAGTCCATACTAATTATACCTTTTCTTTTATGTTAAAGATATCTATGTTATTTAAGAAATTGTTGGATTTGTTTATTTTCTTTCTATTGTACCCGTTATTACCTCTTCCTCTTCTTTTAATAGGTTTACTTATAACAACCAAATGAAGTTTGTGTGGTGAACCTTATCACTTGAACACACTTCATAATTACAAAATAAATTTAACGTAAAATTCAACTAAGATAAACTTTCTTTTAATTCTAATTATTTACTTCTCTTTACAAATCAAAATAATAATTTAATAATTGTAGAAAACTTTACTGTAAATTTCATTATAAGTTAAGCCAATATTCTCACACTTTGACTACACAGCCATATATATTTCTTCCGTTTGTGTTGGAGAATTTCCCGCAATCTACTACTTCTTCATGATGAATGAAATGCCATAAGTTTTCTTCTCTAAAAAAATTATAAAATTAATAAATAGATTATGGTCAATAACTATATTAAACTATATATTATATATTTTATTTAATAATATAATAAGTATTATATAAAAATATTGATTTAAATATGATAAGGTTACAACAGTATTAGAATATATAATAAAATATAATTTTATGTCTATATAAATGATACATTAATAATGCTAAATATTCTATTAATATTTGTATTCGAGTTATGATATATAATAGTAACCACAAATAAGGATTTTTGAATATAAAATTATTTTTTAAAATACTGTAATAATATTTTTAAAGTAATAAGTAAGAATATAAGTTAAAATATCTATATTAGAAAAAAATATAATGATATCTTACAGTGTCATGTAATGACAAATTAATCGATATTATGAAAAAAAAAATGCTAATTTTTATATCAATTATACTAAAAGTCCGTGATTTCTGATTGATTGTTAATTTAAACATCACTATTAAACTTTACATAGTATACTGATATACATTTTTTTTTTTTAAATTTTATATAAAGGTATTGAAATTAATTACCCTTTTTTGTATTTATTCTTTTTATATAAATCATAAAGTTTTTCTAGATTAAAAATACTTTTTGTCATAATTAACGACAGTGTTTCTAGGTATTTTTATTAATCTCTTATTTGTTTTCATCAATTACTTTCATCTTTACTTCTGTATAAAATTTTAATATTCTAAATAAAAACGAATTATCTGTACCAAAAATAGCCTTTAATTATTTTATTTAGCCTCTTAACCGTGAAAATATAATAATTGTTTATTTTTTTATAAAGTATTTTTCTTTCTTTTGCAGTATTAATTAGAAAATATTATTTCTTATTTTGTAAACAAATATTTAATTTCTCTTTTATGTTGACGATATATATATATAACACACATTTTCATCCATCATGTTCGTATGCGATATTTTCTTAAGACTGATAGCATACAAAATGATACTTGTAATTTCAGATTTTTTTAAAATAATTATATTAGATATTTTTGACTAATTTTAAAGCATAAGTATTTATAATTATATCATACAAAAAGTAATGTTTATATATTTATTAGTTAATTTTAATTTTTTATTGCTGACTCATTCCATCACGTACTTTCTATCACCCATCCCTAAAAACAAAACCATTTTACGTAACAGTTGAGTCAAAGTATGGTTTTGCCAAACTCATCAGCGTGGGTGACAGATACCTAGCACTGTCCATTCCCAGTCGCTGTAATCACTCACCCAAATTTCCTTCTCCTTTTTAATGTTTGGACCATATATTATTGAAAAATTATAATAATAATTTCCATCATTTGAAATGATATAATAGGCTAGAGATGTGTGTGTATCAATATATAGTAAAAGAATTATTAATAATATGATTTTGAACGTAATTGTTACATCAAGAGTGAACCTAAAATTATAACCTAAATAAGAAGTCTGAGGGTCAAACATGTTGAAAAATGCAGCATCAAAAGTGATTAATGAAAATTTGATGTAAAACATATATTAAAAACATAAAGAAACAAAATTTACCAGATCTGATGAGCCAATAAATGAGGTTAAATCACGAAATGTGATAAGAATGTAAAAGTCAGAAAAATTTATGATAAAGTGAATTGTTATTGGATATATATATATATATATATATATATATATATATATATATCTTTGTTGTTGGTGGATGTGTATGCTATTTTCTGTATATATGAACATCATGTAAATGCAAAATTTGCATAGGTAGGGCTATGGTTTTTCCAGAAGGAGTTGTTCAACATTTGCATCTCTCCCATATTCACATGTCACATGCAATAAGCTTGGTGCAGTGTAGCTGAGTATGTTTGGACCACTGTGTAGCTGAACAGATATCAAACAGAGGGAAAAACACCTCGCTGCTATGCCCCGCGCTATGACCTATATTCCCTTCTATTCATTGCACAAACCCTAGGTTGTGACCATCATATCAAACCCTAGCTACTACTTCACACTTCTCTTCCTCAAAAATTCCACCAATATTTCAACTCATCAAACAACAACAAACACAGTAGGAATAACCCTTCTTCCGACATGCATTGTCCGGATTGAGACCAATGGCCCGTGAGTTCTGTACTCTTCTTAGTTTTTTAACGTTAATGTCAGTGATTAATCATGCTTTGGTGAGGTCTGGTGAAATCATGAACAACCTTAATTTGGGCTTTGCCTTTGCTCTTCAAAACCTTAATTGACGTCAATAGTGATTGATTTATCACGTTATTGATTTGTTTATCACTACTATATCTTATGGCTAGCGCAATCTTAGGACATATTATATATACCATTTCTTGTCATTGCTGCATAATAATTAATATTCGCAACTACATTTAGATTTGGCACGACGGAAGTCAATTTCATGTGGGCAATGGTAGGTCGTGTCCTATCAAATAATTGTTGACCCCAACTCAAAGACAGCAAAGCACACATTCAAACAATTTAATACCCAAATATCACATTCTTTCATTTCAAAACCAACCTTTTTCTTTCTGTGCATTGGATCCAAAATCAAAAAAACAATTCAAAATACTATTAAGCACGTCCCTTCTTGGTTCATTGCACCAAAAAAATCATGCTAGGTTTTTTTTTTGAAGAAAAACAATTTTAGAAAGTATAAAGGGGTAATATACATATGTTTGATTAAATTTCCTTTTTAGCCGTGATGAATAATGACTCACCAATTTCCTTTTGCATAATTAAATCAGGGTATAAAGCGTAGCAGGCATGGGGAACTATATTTTTCGAAGCACAGGATTTTGCACCCAAAAAAGAAAGGAATATACAATTGTATGACTAGGCATTTGACTAGACAGCATGTCGTCTAGCCATGAAAAGGTTCCTATTTATCAGCGCAATCACAAACTAAATCTTTGCCCTAGCTAGTGTGAGAAGAATGAATATATATCTATCTATCACGATCTTGTTTATTATTCTGAGTTTTCAATAACAAATACAGTGGTTAAATAAACCCACCATGAATTAATGGACCACTTGGTTGAAATGAGTATGTATATATATATAATAAGCATCAGTTCTATCTCTTCTAGTTTAAATATAAAATCTTACCATATTAAATACGTAAAATACACACTAGCTCATACCATTCTTGGCTCGCATGTATTGTTTTTTTTAGCACATATAATAATATTGTCATTAGCATTTATCAAGTAAAACTTCTTATGAAGAACTGATATTAAAAATTGCATAACAATTTTTGGCTATTTACCACATATAATGCATCATGGCACACTTAATGTCATTCGGCTTTATCTTAAATGCTTACAATGAAGTGAAGTTTGTGAGATATAAATGTTCTTATGTCATAACAACTACGATCTCAACACGCACAGAGATAATAATAAATAACATGATATTTTCACTCAGAATAAGTTGAAAGGGCACGATCGACGTTCTTGTTATTACTTCTTTCCCAATGATTTGAGAAGGCTTGTGGAAATTAACAATCATCAAATAATTCTGGCTAGAGTCCAGTTATAGTTATGTATGTTCTCCTAAATTTCAATAAACAACCATCACAAGCTTTTAATTGCATTAAGTTTGGACATAATATTGTTTCAGTAGTCACTAACAACGATTTCGTTATTAAACTCATTCTCATCTTACAGAGTCACAACTGTTTTCAGGTTATCAATTACTTGAGTGTTTTGAGATTTTTATATTCTGATGCATCTTACTGTTAGATTGCGATCGAAAGTACACGGTTTATACCATTTATCTTCACAAACATTGCAATATAACAATTTTTGTATGATTTACTTTTCTTCTTTCTCTTATTTGGGAGTGCTCACAAGAAATAAAGGCTAACTCTTTTTCATACCCTTTGTCAGTATATCTCCTACAAAACCCACGAAATTGAGGCCATTTTGAAACCTTAATAATATTAATATAATCATAAAGATGAATATATATATATATATATATATATCAGCAGAAGAGAACAAAATTTTGATTTCAATTCCCAGAAATGGAAGAAGGGGTCAGAAGAAGAGATACGGAATACGAAGCTGTGAGTTGCTACATGAAGATGATGAACTCTGATAAAAAGAATCCAGAAGGGAAGAATTGTGGAATATTGAAAGAAAAGGCATTGAAAGAAAGAGGTTGGTTATTATAAATACAAAAGAACAAAAGTATAGATGAAGAAGAAAGAGACCGCTATGGTCTCAATCAGCTGAAGGTTGTGCAGCACATGTTATGGGTCAGTTATTACAAAACAAGGGAAATTTTCGTAAAGTTTTCTGGTTCTTCCTTATGAACTAAAACCAGCAGTCTACGGAAGTATCATTAACCCTATCATATCATATGTACCTTGACCTATATCATTGGTGGCAGTAGCCACTTGTATGCAATATGAACACACCTCACATGCACATACTTTGAGAAGCATTAAACATTTTGTGCCAAAGAAGAATGCTTTTCCATCTCTAGCATAAGGAATAGACGTCCATGGATGATGGATGTCTATTCCAGTGGCCAATTTTATTGTGTGTTCAGAGAAGTAGTTGGTGTAAATGCTAGTTGTAATTCTCCATTTATACGTAATAATACATTTATGCATCGCAGATATATATATAAATATAAATACATGAATCAATCGGGAGAAGAAAAAAGGTATAATAGAAAAAAAAAAAAAAAAAAAAAAAAAAAAAAAAAAAAAAAAAAAAAAAAAAAAAAAAAAAAAAAAAAAAAAAAAAAAGTGAACGAATTGCATATCCGAGTGGTTTCACTTTTGGGACTGGTCTGCACTAGGCCAAGCTTGCGAATGGCCAATGCATGGGAGACAAAGAAAAGACGCACCTGTTTCTCCCAGAAATCGTGCCAAGAGTTAAAAAGAATATATGCTTTTAAAATTCTATGCTTAACCAAACACGAAACCTATTTCGTTCCATTTTGATCCGGCAAACCAACGGATAAACGGGGGAAAAGAAAAGCAGCTTCGAGTTCAGCACCAACTACAAAGCCTCACTCTTATTATTAATCCACAACAACAGAAAAACTATAAACAAATCAAATCAAATTAATCACACAGTAATAATAATAATAATAAGAATAAGAAAGCACACATCCAAATGCTGCCTGCTCCAAAGAAAACAAATCGCAATATATAGTATATAATAGATTAGATTAGAGTGTATGATGGGCACTAGAATTTTTGATCGAGAATGAGAAGTGAGTATTTCGATAACAACGAAACAACATGAAAATCTGAACTGAGATTCGGACAAAACTAAACAAAACAAACAGGTTCCCTTTAATTTCGTGAATCATCATCTTCGACGTAATCATTTGTGACGAACTCTTAACTAGTCTAGCTAGTAGCAGCTACTTCAGCTGATGATGTTAAGAACTTAAGATCGATGCACATATAACACCCAACAACCTTAACCTTAATTATAAGAGTCCATGAAAAAAACAAATACCCGGTTTCAACTTTCAATCATTATTAGCTAGAGAGAAAGAGAAGAGAGAGAGAAAGGGAGGGAGAGAGAAACGTCCTTAGGATCTTGGGGGTGGGAAGAATTGCGTACCAGCCATGAAAGCATTCATCGGAGCGGTGTAGAGTGAAGCGTCAAAAGGGTTTCCAGCTGTTGTGGCGGTGGTTGTGGCGGCCATGAGAGCGAGTGGCCGAGCTTCACCGCCGCCACCGGAGGAACCCTCGCAACCTGCACTGGCGTAAGGACCGTCCACTCCTTGATCGTAGAGAATTCCCTTGAACACGTGCCCTCCTATGTTCACTGCTGTTTGGTACGCGTAACGCTCGTCCGGTGCATCCATTGCACTCACTTTCACACATCGAAACACCGCTGGAGAGTTTAGCTCCGGTGGAAATTGACCCACCTCCAACCCTAACCAATAACCAACCAACACACAAATTCATCAAAACCACAAATCAAATCAAACCATTCATGTAAATCAAAGAAGCTATCTAGCTATAGCTAGCTCCAATTTCATCTCTCCCTCTAACGGATCACATGGAGTTAGATTAACTTATTAACAGTAATGGAATAACAAAGAGAGAGAGAGAAAAAAAAAAAAAAAAAAAGAAA
>Ga0209700_109935_pt1 | contig 10413 bp, 6 predicted proteins | sample SiratroredBW_FD_187528 | JGI IMG/M metagenome (GOLD analysis project Ga0209700, IMG submission 187528) | Root nodule microbial communities of legume samples collected from California, USA - Siratro red BW (SPAdes) (version 2) | ecosystem: Host-associated > Plants > Roots > Nodule | place: USA...
CAAGAGAAGATGTTCTTATGAAATACTTATTTATGACTAAAAAAAATAGTAATTATAAATCTTGCATGATATTTAAAATTCTAGATTAAATATATACATACATATATATACATATATTTAAAATTTTTGGGATGTTACAGAGCTTATGAAGGAGGATTCATAAAAGAGAAGTTGACGCAAAGAAGTTGAGCCACCACTTGAGTTGAGTCTGATGCCACTTGAGTTGAGCCTAACGCCACTTAGGCCATGGACCCCTGTTGGGAAAGGAGTTGAGCCTAACGCCACTTAGGCCATGGACCCCTGTTGGGAATGCTGAGCTCGGAGCCACTAAAGTTGCGTTGGTTGCAAACACAGTCAAAATTCTATTTAAAGAGTATCATTGTTAGGGTTTAGACATAAAATCAAAGGAGAAAAGAAAAGGTAGTGTTGGGTAACAACTTTGGGGTTCCTTGGTATAATAATCTTCTTCTTCCATTGTTTTTCTTGTATGTTTAGAGTTTTCATGACTATGAGAAACTAAATCTATTGTTGGATTTAGATATAACCTACTAAACTAAACTTTCATGTAATAAATATTGGTTATATATATATATATATATATATTTCTTTCAAGTCAATATTTTGATTTTGTGTTTAATGTCTGTTACGTTGATTCATGACTTGATAATTAATTCTTAGAGTATTGAAAAATATCATTTGTATTCAGGATCATAATTAAAATACCTAATAAAAGCTTATGTTTAAAAATATAGCACGATTTATTTGTTGTCTTGAATCATTGGGACAAAAATAAAGTATTTTCTACATGATTGATAAAAGAATTAACATTAATAGGAAAACTCAGACTCATTCACCTAAGAAATTAGAACCTGGATATTACTGTGAATTGACATTAGGAGAAAATAAAGTAATTATTTTTATACATGAGAGTGAAATATGATAAAATATAACCTTAACAATTTTATCTCATTGATCCTTAAACCTTTTTTTGCAATCAAAGATTTGACAAAAATCTATACAAATATTTAATTTATCTTATATAATTTTTTTTCTACTACAAATACTCAATATCATAAAATTATTATTTGATCTAATTTTATTATAATCATAAATATTGTTACGTATAACGTAGATATTTTAAAAAATAATAATATTTATTACTTATTATATCGTGACTGATGTATTTGTTATTAAAATATGCTAATAATAATCTAGCTATACTATTGAGTCAGTTTTATTAAATAGTCTAACTCATTAGAGTCTGATATCTTTTATGTTATAATAAACAATAATTGGATAAGTACGCTATCTTATTGGACCTTAACCCAATTTAATTATTTTTGTCTATTTATTCTTTTCTCTTATAAACCCGCACAGGAAAAATGATTATATTTTGTATTTTCACTATTCATAATCTTATTTTCTTCCTTTTTCATTTTCTTCTTTTATTTTATAAATAACTTGCACATTGATTCTTTTTATAGAGTTACAAATTTTTAACCAAGCTTTAAAATAGATGTTTACATGTCTCATTTCGTGTGTTTTTCATACTACCGAATTATAGATAGAATGTTTTCACATGGTTGTTATATCATACATTTTTCAATAAAAAATTTACATTGACACTTCAATATCTTTATAGAATTTATTGTACCTGATAGAAAGTGACCAAGTTACTATAAGAGTATTTATATTAATGATTGAATGGTATCATATTGTATTATTACATTACTAATCACTTTTTGGTATTATTTCAGGAAATTGGTCAGTCAGGCAGACAACAAAAGTTGTAACTTACTGGGTCGGTTCAACGAGAGTCGGGCCCGTTAAGGGCCCACTATTTGGAAATTTCAGATCTGAAAACGTGAAAATTATGTGTAGCCAACTGGCAACGACTTCTCGGACTAAAAGAAGATTCTGGAAGGACTTCAAACCCTAATTATATAAGCTAACTATCACGTTCTTCTTAGGTCTCTCTTGAATCACAGTGTTGCCTCGCTGTGGTTTATCATTTCTTCCTTCCTTTTAGATCTATCGTTTGTGTCCGCCACACGCTGAGAAACAATGGCCGGAAAGGGTGAGGGTCCCGCTATCGGAATAGATCTCGGAACCACGTACTCTTGTGTCGGGGTCTGGCAACATGACCGCGTTGAAATCATTGCCAACGACCAAGGCAACAGAACGACGCCGTCTTATGTTGGATTCACCGACACCGAGCGTCTCATTGGTGATGCCGCCAAGAATCAAGTCGCCATGAACCCCATCAACACCGTCTTCGGTAACATATCTTCAGCACACCTTTTTTATTCTATATTTTCACAGCCAATGAATAGCCTCGTGCTTCTCTTTTATCTATTTATCTGTTTTTTATATTTTGATAATAATGTGCATAAAGTATGTGCTGGTTTTTAGATCTACGGTGTTGTAGAAATCTGGTTACATTTTTTCCTGTTTTATTTAATTATCTCTATTTTTAGTTTCCATGTGAGAAACATCCAAGTTTTGGTGTCTGTACACGTATCATAGAGTTTTTGTCTATTGTCGCTATTACAAAGGAATAATATTTAGTAGCATAAATTTCTCTGTTTTGGGTTAGTTTTCTTGTATAGAAGCTAATATATAGGATCTGAAATTTTAAACAAGAACAAATACGGAGATTTACATATAACCGGAGGACATCTATAGGAACTAAAATTTAGAACGGAAAATATCATACATATTAAGTTATAGTTTAACTTCGTAATCTTGATCAATTATAATAGATACGTTTATCTTTTCAGATCCAGTTTGCTTGAAGATTTAAAAAAGATTAGAATTTTATGTATTTAGTGAGGTAAGCGAATGCTAACTTTTAGGTTTATTTTTGTATCACAGATGCAAAGAGGTTGATTGGTCGTAGATTCAGTGATGCCCCTGTTCAGAGTGATATCAAATTGTGGCCTTTTAAGGTCATTGCCGGTCCTGCTGATAAGCCAACCATTGTAGTTAACTACAAGGGTGAGGAGAAGCAATTTGCAGCTGAAGAAATCTCTTCAATGGTGCTCATAAAGATGCGTGAGATTGCTGAGGCTTACCTGGGTTCTACAGTAAAGAATGCTGTTGTTACTGTCCCTGCTTACTTCAATGATTCTCAGCGTCAAGCAACTAAGGATGCTGGTGTCATTGCTGGTCTTAATGTCATGCGTATTATCAATGAGCCTACCGCAGCTGCCATTGCATATGGTCTCGACAAGAAAGCAACAAGTGTGGGTGAGAAGAATGTGTTGATCTTTGATCTTGGTGGTGGGACATTCGATGTTTCTCTACTTACTATCGAGGAGGGCATCTTTGAGGTGAAAGCCACAGCTGGTGACACCCATCTTGGAGGAGAGGATTTTGATAACAGGATGGTGAACCACTTTGTGCAAGAGTTTAAGAGAAAGAACAAGAAGGACATTAGTGGAAACGCCAGAGCACTTAGAAGGTTGAGGACCGCTTGTGAGAGGGCTAAGAGAACCTTATCATCTACTGCTCAGACTACCATTGAAATTGATTCTCTATACGAGGGAATTGATTTCTACTCCACCATTACTCGTGCTAGATTCGAGGAGCTCAATATGGATCTCTTCAGAAAATGTATGGAGCCAGTGGAGAAATGTCTAAGGGATGCTAAGATGGACAAAAGAAGTGTGGATGATGTTGTCCTTGTTGGTGGTTCTACCAGAATTCCTAAGGTTCAGCAACTACTCCAAGACTTCTTTAATGGAAAAGAGCTTTGCAAGAGCATTAACCCTGATGAGGCTGTTGCTTATGGTGCGGCTGTTCAGGCTGCGATCTTAAGTGGTGAGGGCAATGAGAAGGTTCAAGATCTTCTCCTTCTTGATGTTACTCCTCTATCTCTTGGGTTGGAGACGGCCGGTGGTGTGATGACTGTCTTGATCCCTAGGAACACTACAATTCCAACAAAGAAGGAACAGGTTTTCTCAACATACTCTGATAACCAGCCTGGTGTGTTGATCCAGGTCTTTGAGGGTGAGAGAGCAAGGACCAGAGATAACAATTTGTTGGGCAAATTTGAACTCTCTGGTATTCCTCCTGCACCCAGGGGTGTTCCACAAATTACAGTGTGCTTTGACATTGATGCCAATGGTATCTTGAACGTCTCTGCTGAAGATAAAACCACTGGCCAGAAGAACAAGATCACTATCACCAATGACAAAGGTAGATTGTCGAAGGAAGATATCGAGAAGATGGTTCAAGAGGCTGAGAAGTACAAATCCGAGGATGAAGAGCATAAGAAGAAGGTTGAGGCCAAGAACGCCTTGGAAAACTATGCGTACAACATGAGGAACACTGTGAAGGATGACAAGATTGGTGGCAAACTGGATCCTGCTGACAAGAAGAAGATTGAGGACGCCATTGAGCAAGCTATCCAATGGCTCGAGAGCAACCAGCTTGCAGAGGCAGATGAGTTTGAGGACAAAATGAAGGAGTTGGAAAGCATCTGCAATCCTATCATTGCCAAAATGTACCAGGGTGGTGCCGGTCCAGACATGGGTGGTGCTCCTCCTGCAGAGGACTTTACTCCTTCCGGTGGAAGTGGCGCCGGCCCCAAGATTGAGGAAGTCGACTAAATCATACTTGTTGCTTTCCTCCACATCAGTGTTTTTTGTCGAAGAACTTGTTTTGATGTTTTTATTTCTTGGATTTTAACTGCATTATTCTTGGATGGTATACTAATTATTTTTCCATCCGGATATGAACCTTGCTTCAAGCATTATGTTGTTGTTTTTATTTCTTTAGATTGAGGATACTCAATTATATTATTTGGATACTCTTGGTCTGATAGATTATTCTGTCATCTTTAGCTAACATGCGTGTTGTGTTATGTTATGTTTTCAGGTCTTTCATGTTTATTGCATCATATTTTGCACTATATATCTTGATATTTTTAAAGATTTTCAAAATTTGCTATATACTTTAGTTATGATTATAATTTTAAATTGTTAAGGTGTCACTTACGAAATTGATGTACTTTATTTTATTATTATCCTTTTTAAGACGATCTCTTTGTTAAAGAAAGTTATTCTTCTAATTTGTGAAATAACCTTATTTTTAAAGGTTTAATAAAAATTTTCAATTCTAAGAAATAGAATGTGAAGCTTTGGAATTAAGGTATTTGGTGTTTAAAAGGTTATTACTCTGTTTTTATAATTCCGAGACTTAATTATTTTTATTATAAATAGTGAAATCAAATCAAATACATTTAGAATAGGTTACTATGTTAGACACATAATAACATATCTTGTTTATTATGGTTCATCTGGAGCAAAAAAACGCTGTAGTATTTCAATAGAGAACGTTGGATCGCTCTACGATCATGGCTAATGAAGCTTTAGTGAAAGAGTCATTTGAAAACTGTCTCACAGAATGGAATCAGAAACTTGAGAGATGGGTTAGATGCATTATGGTTGCGAAGACCTAAAAAGCTTTCTACTATGAACTACTTTTTTTTTTTTTTTTTTTTTTTTTTTTTTTTTTTGCTTTAAAAAATAAAATAAAATCAACATAACAGTGTTTCCTTTCACATCCTTTTAAGAAAATAAAAGGTTTGATAAGTTTTTTCGTTCTTAAAATATAATCATATATGTTTACATTATTTAAAAATTTCTTTGTAAATTTTAAATCTCTAAATTTTTTAACCATTCATTTTTAGTTTTTACCATTAACTATAATTAGTTTAATGTTAAAAGTGGAAACAAATATAATTCAGATATTTTTTTAGATTAATATTATTAGAAAAAGTCAAGTACGTAATTTAATTAATATATTTATCATTTAATATACATAAGGTAATTATATATTTTTAATTATTTATGAATTTTATTGTAATAAAAAGTAATTATAATTTAATTCTCGCTTATAATTTATTCCCTACATATTAATTTTGAACGATTGTAATATAATTTATTTTCTAATATATTATAAATTTATGTCTAAATAAAAAAAATATATTTACTGAAACATCCTATATTTTTCATATAATAGAAATTTTACTGCAAAAAAAAAAGTATATAATAAATTTGAATATAATAATTCATACATTCATCACGTATTTCAAATTATACTTCTCCGCATAAGATTTAATAAAATATCTTTGTAAAATTACAAATAAAATAAAATGAAGCTTCTCCATCACAATTCACTGAGACTCACACCACACTACCTGTCGAATTCTCTGCTCCCTGCTCCCGTGTAATATACACTATCATCGCAGTTTTAAAAACAAAACAAACAACACACAAAAAGAAGGATAAGCTAGAGAGTTTTCAAAAATATATATATTTTCATAAATTGGATTTCTATCTCAACAAAACAACAACAATTCAATCTTTCATAATTCATCTCACATCATACATACACTGAGTTACAAACAAAGACACTAGACTCTCTACTTCCAGAAGACACGTGCATTGAGTTAGACATTAAGAGGTGTGCACCTGTCATATACCACCTAACTGTTCCGAATAGTTTATTCCGATCGGGCTCATATTTCAAACCTCGGACCCCATATGCACAGGGTTAATCCATATGTCCTACTCCGATCGGGCTCATATTTCAAACCTCGGACAAGACCATATGAACCTCCTTCGACTCTTCACCAACTGGTAAACTTCATCTATATGAATCCAATGTACCAGTAGAGTCAGGATACCTCCTTAGAATCCCCAAACAATGCACATTCTAATAATCTCAACACGGGTATCTCCTTTCCTGAAGATACTGTATCTCGATCACACACCACATCACTCACAAACATTGATATTACATCATACCATACATAAACATTCATTCCATCCAATTCATATTTAATAAAATAAATAATTACAATATTTATAAAAAAACAATCAAACTAACTTTCCTTAGCAAGTATCATCACTTTAAATAAATTTCTATTTCAAAGGAGACAAACATTTATAAAAACATACATGCAACTAGCTTCCTTTACCTCTATAGAGTAGAGATACTCAAAACCCTAAAATCACAAGCAACCTAACTCTGTTCAAGAATCTGATCGGACACTCTTGATCTACTCAACGCTAGGAATCCAAGGGTGTCTATTGTTAATATGATAATCTATGAGATTACAAATCTAGAGAAAAGGTAGAAACTTTAAAGAGATTTGTTTGAGAGATGATAGTTTTCATAAGAACGAAACTGTATATCTTTTTAAAGAGATAGAGATATATTTTGTAGTTTTATTAAAATAAAACAGAATATCTTTTTAGAGAGATAAAATATCTTCTTAGAGATACTTGGTGATTTTTATTAGAACAAAACAGAATATCCTCTAAGAGAGATAGAATATCTTAAAGAGAGAGTTGGTGGTTTTTATTAGAATAAAACATAATATCTTTTTAGAGAGATAAAATATCTTCTTAGAGAGAAAATATCTTCTTAGTAGAGATAATTGGTGGTTTTTATTAGAACAAAACAGAATATCCTCTAAGAGAGATAGAATATCTTAGAGAGAGTGTTGGTGGTTGTTATAACAATAAAAATAAATAACTATCTTTTATTTACCTAAATAATTGTTCTGTTAAAAAAAAATAGGTATTATCTTATTTATCTCTAAAACTAAATTCTAAGTTATTTTTTTTATATAGCTATTTTCTAGGGTATTACATTTACAATTTTTAAGTTATGGATTATAATAAACTACAAGAATACGTAATATAAAAAATAATTATTACTCTCTTTTTTCTATCCATAAAAAATATAATTAATATAAAACAATTTTATTTACAATTTATCAATATATAATTATAACATAAAAATTACATGTAATAATTTTTTTTGGATAATATTTGGTAAATAAAATGATTGATATTTCCTCATTTTACGATTAAACTATAAAAACAAACGACATAATATTTTTAAGGATTAAAATAGATTTAAACCAAAATAAAATTAATAATCAACCATTAAATTTGATTAAATTGTATCTTTTCCAAAATGTGATTCTTTTTGTAATTGTTTCAATTTAGCCAATGGAAGGTTACATGTGTAGTTAGTTGCGTTAAATAGTAAAAGTAATTGTTGTAGAACCTATCTAAACTTTCTCCACGTTGATCATTATTCTTCATTAAGAAATATTATATCAAAATATGAGAAGATCTCTCACCATGTGCATAAAAACAATAATTTTGGTCGCGTTTTTCGACTCAAAGACCAAAAGATATATATTTAAAGGTGATATAAATCATATTTATATTTTTAATTAAGAAATATTATTAAAAGTATGTAAATAATAAATTAATATTTCTTTTACTTATTTTTGTGTTCTCTTTCATTTACTTTGAAAAATTTACCTTCTTATTCCTTTCTTTCCTTTTTCACCTTTTTATTTTCTATTGTCTATTCCAAACATGACGTCAGTATCTTTTTTTTTTCATCTATGGAAACAAAAAATTTACTTAGTCTATTAAGTACAGAACATCGAAACCTAAAATAACACATTTTAAAGATTTTGATTGAAAATAGAAAGATTTAAAACATATTTTTACGAGTGCTATATTTCAGTTAGAATATGACGTAATAGAATTTTTATTTTATGCTTTTATTTTTGAAATGTGAAATTATTAAATAAAATGTTATAATTAAACAGTTTTAAGTTTTATATCGTACTTTATGATAATTCATTTTGTAACAAGAGATGTAATATCTCAAATAAAATCTAGAAAATAGTTTTGAGATATTAATTGTAACAATGATAATAATTATAAGTATTCTTAATAATATTATATAAACATTGCATGCATTTAGAGCAAAATTATTCTCATGGAACAGTTTAATACTTCTAACAAGACAATAATTGCTTTTTTAGCATACTTTACAACGTCTATATATAATTTTTGGAGAGGAAAAATAAAAACCATTAATATTTAATTAATGTCCATTGAAACTTAAATTTCTTTCAAAATCAATATTACTATGCTATTTTTAATTTATTCATTTTCAAAAATTAATTATTGAAATTTAAATAAAAAAGTTAATAACAATAATTTCATAATTTGATATTCCTTGGTCTTGTTAGCAAGTCGTGGTTACAATTTGTTGTTGAAAGTACACGTTGGGCTAAAACTGAAGCCTTTGGATTTTGGACTGTTTCTTCTCGCACTTCCATAATTTTCTCCTGCACCCCATAACGGAAGGAAATTATCATTTTACTCTTAATGAAAATAGAAAAAACCCTCATATACCTTCTTTTACTCTTAAAGTAAAACTTTTATACTTTGAATCCTATAATCCAAAATACAAATTATATTCTAGATTACATATATGAAATATAAAAATCTGAAATAAATTTTATATTTTGAATTACATAATTTAAAATGTTATTTTTATATTATGGATTGTATAGTTTAAAATATAATATTTATATTATGGATTTGTATAATTTAAAATATAATTTTTATATTTAAAATTGTACCATTCAAAATAAAAGAACTATATTTTAAATTGTACAAATCGTTCTAAATTATTTTTGACATTTTTGAAAGTATAGGGTTGGAGAAGAAAAATGAGATGTAAGAAGAAACAGTCAGGATTTTGTAACCTTCCCCAACCCTTTTGGGTTATTTTATAAGTTAATTTTTCAAACAAATGTGAAAGCAAAATTGGTATTGAACCCCTCGCCATTTAAACTCCAAGGCATTAATATTATATATTTTGACAAAAAGGATCCTCCCAATATAACTTTTTATCTACGTTTTCATTGTTTATTATCATTTCACAGTTTCTTACTCACCTAAACTTATTTTTGTTGTATATTATTCTGCTGTGCAATATAAATTAGTTATATTTAATAAATATCTTTATACTAAAATATAAATAAAGATTAAAGTAAAAATATAACTTTTTTGTTAAAGTTACGACAAATTCTCTAAACTGGTGTAATTTTTTTTTTGAAATTCCTGAAATGATTGGGTAAATCGTGCATAAGAGACACCATATCATTGTAAAGAAATGATGGCCTTATTCTACAATTTAATATAAAATTAAATGAAATCGTAAAAGAGGACACGATCTTAATTTATTAGATGAAATTGTGTATCTAATATTTCAATTAATGAGTTAATTAATATAGTGAGAATACTGTATAATTTTTAGTAGGGTTAATATTCTCCACCCATCCCTCTTCTATTTTGTTTGACACATGTGATCTATTGCTAATGTGTAACTAAAATAAATGCAAAAAATTTAATTTAATTTGAATAGAAGAGTGGTTACTATGAAAAAAAGTTACATGCTATGAATTTAGTTATTAATATATGAAATAGATTTAGTTAGTAATAAATATAATTTAAAAACTAACAATAAATTTATTTAAAAAATTATATAATATTTTCAAAATTTTCATTCTAAATTTAT
>Ga0209700_109937_pt1 | contig 10412 bp, 5 predicted proteins | sample SiratroredBW_FD_187528 | JGI IMG/M metagenome (GOLD analysis project Ga0209700, IMG submission 187528) | Root nodule microbial communities of legume samples collected from California, USA - Siratro red BW (SPAdes) (version 2) | ecosystem: Host-associated > Plants > Roots > Nodule | place: USA...
TTCTTTCTTTTTAGCCTTTCAACCTCTTCTTTCAACTTCTGAATTTCTTCAGACCTTGTGTCAAGTGTAGGTTCTTCAAGTATAGATTTTTCCAAAGGCTCCTGAGAAATCAATTTGTAAGGCAGCTTGACTTCTTTCACTCTATCTGCTAACCATTACTGATACGGGATTTCTTTATTCATTGACCATGACCTCGTGCCCCTTTCCACATAGGATATGTTCTTCCAAGCACTACGAATATGTCGTAATGTCTCATTCAAAAATCAATCCATGTAGTAGCACACAAGTGGAGCTAAAACAGCAGGCGTAGGTGCTCCTCTGATCGGGTAGCCAAACTGCCTCTGAGCCAAAACTGGATTGTAACTAATGCATCCTCTTACTCCTATAAGAGGCATATTAGGGAAGCCATCACAACTGTAAACAAGCTTTGACCTTTGTTGCCATGATGGTTGCCATATAATCTTCTTCTGATTCAAACCAGCAACAAATAAAGCCCATTCCTTACCACTTCTCTTCTCTAACTTCTTCCGAGTCTCCAGCTCTATAGGACACCTGACTCCTAGAATATTATCCCCAACACAGGCCATCAACCAAACATACAAAATGTGTACACTACACAACATCTTTCTCACTTTTCTTTCATAGCACAAATCCAGAGCTAGATATGTGTCTGCCAGAATTGCTGTAACTGGATTCTCGGACCTTGTTCTAACAACAACAAATATGTCCACAGCAGCATAGTCAATATGATCACCGGTATAGGGAAACAATATCACTCTATATAGTACAAGAGCCAACACATCCATAAATGTTTTCCAGTCTTGTTTTACACTCAACTGAAGAAGATGTGCTTCTAAAAACCTCTGAGAAAACCCCTTGTATCTTTTACAACAACCAAACGACCCTTCAACATATCTTCAAGGATTTTGGTGATAGATGATAATGTCGAGATAGAAGCATGTTGCTCAAAATGCCTATAAGGGACTCCACCACTCAGAGGCATATCCATAATCTGCTCATACTTCTCTAAAGTGGGTACCAATTAATTGAAAATCCTAGAATGTGAAGCATCTCATGTATGAGTCATAAAACTGAGCAAGCGTCGTGACAATAGATATCTCAATTTCTAGCTCTAACAACCCCAATAAATTTCCATATTTTCTTCTGAAAGCTCCTCTATGTATGGGTTTCAGCTTGTTTCCAAGCTCCCAGAGATTAGAGAGATTGTTTCCTATCGGTTCAAACTTCAACTTCTTTTTTAAGTCTAAAGTCTCTGATCCCTTCTCAACTCCCAATCCAGAATTAACCTCCATGATCTGGTGTATAATTTTCAAAATTACTGTTTAGAATAAAAATTATGATGCATGAAACCAATGTTACAATATGTATGCTATGCATTAAAACATCATTTATTTCACAAGCAGATGTCGGTGAGCGGTTGGAAAACTTGATTATCTCCCTTAGTGCCCTAAACAAATCGGCAGCATAACACCTAGGGTTCTAAGATCTTTACATGCATTCTCACAAAGGTAAGTTCCCTAATTCCTAGAGGTATAAAGGTCACTAGAGCTATGACCCTCATTTATCACCTTATTCAGACCTGGGGTTTTAGGGTCCCACTCATGATATATGTATGAAAAGTGTGTGTGTGAAGGGAGAAAACCTGTTCCCAACCCCCCACCTGCAAAACAGTCAGAAAAGTCCAAGGCAGATATGACAGATATAACAGATAAAACATGTCTTCTACCCTAGGATTCAATATTCCATCAACAAACAATAAAACAAATAGAACAAATCATAACAAAGAAAATAAAACAAGTAATATACAAAAAGAAAGGGAAATACAAACATTCATAAAACCACATTTGTTTTCACTCATTCAATTAAATGGCCTGACTCTCCAGTGTGCCCCAGTGGAGTCGCCATCTGTCACGACCACGATCACGATGGCAGATAGCGATCGAAAGAGAAATTAAAACTAATGAAAAGAAAGAGATGGAGTTGCCACCATAGTTTTTTTATGGAAAACCAAGAAAAGAATAAGGAAAAGTCTGCAAACTAGAGATGAGTTCGGGAGTCGGTTACGCGTGGGGAAGGTATTAACACCCCACAACGCCTGTCCTAAGACAGTACCTGTAAACAAATGAGCAAAATCAAATGTGGTTTATAAAATGTTTATTTTTCCCAAATATATAATTAAAATGCAATTAAAAACAAAATAATAATTTTTAAATTAAAGGACCCGACAAGGATTGACCTTGCTTCTACGTATCAACATCCTGTGTTGAAGAATCAGGGAATACGTAGTTCTAAAAGATAGATGAGTTGTTTTGAGAAACTTGATATTTTTTATTCTTTTGAATTTTTATAATTTTATAAATTGATTTTAATATGGATATCGTAGATGCATTCGGCCTTTTCATAATCCAAACAAAATTAAAACTTATCAAATTAAATCCCATGAATTGAACGACCATTTAGGAATTCAATCCAAAGATTAAAATAACATCTCGCATGACACAAACAACCCTTTAGAGTTTTACTAAAATTATTTAATATAAAATAAAAAAAAGAACTCAAATAAAAACAGTGAAAATAATAACATGCTGCAAACAAAAATTTTTAAGCCAATGACCCTACATTAAAATCTATCATAACTTTCTTGTATTTTATTTATATATTTATTATTGAGGATATATTATTATTAAAGTGTACGTTCAAATACATAAATTTATTATTAAAATATACAAATATATATTCATATATCTACATTAAAAAGTTATCTTACCATATTACTTTTACTATATTTATTTCTTTATTCAATGCATTATCATACCCTTTGACCAAAATTTCTATATTGTGCCACGCAAGTCAAGCCTTACCATTACACTTATATATTTCTAATTTAATTACCTCCTCTTTCTAATTCAATTCCATGCTAAATTAAGAGTGCGAATGGGCCTGGCCCAAGCCTTTGATTTCACACTGTACCATGACACATTCATCTAATCACTAACCCTAAAAACTCTTTAACTTTGAAAGAAATAACTTGAAAACAGCTGATGGAGCAATGACAGCGTTAGAGGGTTTTGGTGAGACAACGAATGACAATGGGAGCAAGGTAAAAGGGTTTTCCATGGCGATTTGGTGGAGACACAAAATTAAAGTTTTAGGGTAGCTTGGTGCCACAGCTACACTAGGGTTGGATGGAGGAGGAAATATTGCACATGACAGAGGGCGTCACGCAGTGTCACCAGTGGCCGAAAATGATGTGAGGAAGTGGCGTTGATGGTTAATGGAAGTGAAGTAGTGAAGGTAGTGCTCTGTTTGGTGGTTTGGAAGAAGATCGGTGGTGCTTCTGCAATGTTCTTGGCCTCCAATCCGGCGGCGGTAACAATGGTAACAAAGGGAACAATGGCGCAAAAAGGATGGCAGAGATTTAAAGATTTTTGTTTAAGCGAAATTGATTTCTATAGGTTTTGAGGATTTTGATTTTTTTTTTTTATGAGTTTCTGTGTTGGAGATAGGTTTCTGATTCTTTGAATGGCGGCAAAGAGGTAGCAGCGAACGTTCCTTTTTTTTTTTTTTTTTTTTTTTCATTTCTGTTTAATACCTTCTCTGATTTGGAGTTTTCAAAGTTGAATTGGTTTGGATTTTGAACATATTCTGATTTTATGTTTCTAGATTAAATTGATAAGGTTCTGTTTCTAATTCTCTTTAAACTTACAGGAAGGAAGTATTTCAACACATTACACATTCACATAGCACTCTAAACACAGAATCAGACGACAATCATAACATAAAACTATATCAGTGAAGCAAGTAAACGAAGCACTCTACACATTACAAGGAGAGTAATATAACATAAATCCAGATCATTAAAGCCAGAACGTTGGAATCAATTGGAATTAATTGAAATCATAGACTAGCATCAGATATGTGTTCCAACTCATACCTCTTGAAGCCTGTGACAATTCTTCTCTGATTTCCAACTTCTCAGCAGGTTTATGGCTTCTGAATCTAAAAAAAAATCCACGAGTCAATTCTAGAGACTCCTATTTCTTGGTTCTCTTCCAATTTCAAGAACTTTTCTTCGATTTTTCCTCTCAACTTCTTTTCTGCAATTTCACGATTCCCCCCCATTGTATGAACGTATATTCCCCTTTTATAAGAGAAATTTGACGATTCGCTTCTCCCTACTCACACCTCTGATGCTTACCATTTGTTACAATTTGGTTACTACGTAATCATTATGTTTTTTAAATCTTTCCTATATCTCAAAAATGTTGCCCATGCCAGCATGTACCATCCTTATTCAATGCCTCTTCAAAACCGTTGCCTGCCACCTTTTTATTTTATTTCTTCTTTTTTCTTTTTTCTAACATTCTAATTATCAATTAATCTTTTTTTATATTTTAATCTTAATCTTAATTACTTTTTAACTTTGAATTAAAAGAAAATGAATATTTTTTTAATCAGGACAAAATCCAGTGTTGACATAGTGAATGGGGAACATTTAAAGCATTATCATGAAGGCTTGTCTGGATGGTGGAGGAGCCAACTATCTTGCTTGTAGATTCCACATACCTGCCATGAGGCGACGAGGGAGTTCTCTTTTACTCTCAATTTTTGTTCCTTTGCATTTTGTCTTCTGTTTATTTGTTTTTCATTGCATTGTCACGTGTTTAGAATTTGAATCATTTTTTTTTCTATTTTGACAAACACCCTTTTTGCATTCTACTCCCATGATTAGTGTTGAGCCAGGAACCGAACTGAACCTGATTTTTGGTTGATTTACTTAGTTGGATTATCTCTTATATGGATTCTGATGATTGTGTGCTTGGCTTTTATGTATGTTATGACATTTTATGACCCTGTGAGCTTATTTGGGCTTGCACGAATGGATTCATCTATATACCATTCTCTTTGCTTTCTTGTGTGATATTGTCTCTCATGGATGTTGTTTTCTAGAACTTGCTTTCATTATTTTGAAAATTGTATGTTGACTTGTTTGCATAATTATGATTGATACATTCTTCCTGTTTAACCTACTTGACCATACAACCATCCTATTCACTATTTTCCCTTGTCAACCCCTTTGAGCCTATATTTTCCCATTCTTTCATTTAGCTCATTACAAGCCTAAACGTAAAACCATTTTTTTTTTCCTTTCCTTTGATTATTAAGTGAGCATGATGATTTTCTTTTGCGTTTTGCGTTGTGTAAATTGTTAAGTGTAGGGGTTACCCGAAACGTGCAAAATGCTAAGTGTGGGGGAAGGTTGATTCATCATAGATGGGTTCTAGGGCTTATAATTGTTAATGGGTTTCATTTTGTGAGAGTTTCATCATATTCTTTCTTTACTTTAAAAAAACAAAAAAAAAAAAGAAACAAAAAATAGAAGAAAAAAAAAGTGAGATTAGTTGCAAAGCTTAGGTTAGAGTACTTTGAGTAATTTCAATTCTTGGGTAGCTTTCATGATTAATTTGATTGATGTTGCAATTTGATTGATGTTGCAAAAGTATTATCATGCTCCTTTAATAATCTTTGGATCTTACCTCACCCGTTGCCTTAGCCTCATTGCAACCTTAATAAAGTCCTCTTGATTGATGCAAACTTGTGTTTCGAAAGTGGAGAATTAGACTGCTTGCAAGCCTTTGGTAAGGCAATGTTCTTTGAGATGGTTTGAGTTCTATACACCTTCCCTAAACTATCAAGAGTAAAAGAGATACACTAGCTTGGGAAGCTAGCGTACATAACTGTCATTTGCGTAATTGGTTGAATAATTTGATTAATCCAAATTTGTTGACCAACCTTTGAAAGTGAATTTTGATTTGATCCTCCTTTCTCAAATACTTTTCCATTGGTAGCTTTTTCAATGAATTGGATTACAGTCTGAGCCATTTAGTCTTAATTTTCTTTTATCTAGTTTAGAGTTTGCCTAGGAGTACAAAAGGATAAGTATGGGAGAATTTGATATATTTTAACCACTTTCCTATTGAATAATGATAAAAATAATGATGAATCAATTACTAATTAATAGGTTTTCGACCATTTTTCTATAATTTTGCTTCAATTAAAAGTTTGATTCAATTTGATGAAATTTTCAAAATTTTTCCAAACTTGAGTATGTTTTGTATTGTCCATAACTTTTGCTATGAACCTCTGATTAACTTGATTTTTATCCCATTTTGCAGATAACTCAAGATCTACAAACGTTATGAGAACGCCCAAGACCAAATTGGGACGGAAAACTAGATAAACTCATCTTTAAAGTTGGCATACGAAATCTGGACGACGCGGAAATCATTAATGTTGGGTCAAACCAGGGCAACCTAGAATGGATCTGGGTCACCTTAGGTAATGAAACGAATTAGGATTTTGTCTTTAGGTTTGAGACAGTTTGTGAAAGAAAAAAAAAAAGACAAACATTGTTATCATAACAAACATTGTTATCATATTTTGACGGCAGCTAAATTTTACGTCTTTTTGAAAGGGGAATACATTTTCGTTCGCTTTCTTTACTTCTCTTCTTCACATTAGGATTTTCACCTTCTTTGAATTCGTGTTCTTTGTACATCAATTTGGGATGCCAACCATGATGATGGGTGACTAACCTCTTTGTTCAATCCGGTGTTCGAAGGTTTTGCTGTTTCCGCTAATCCTTAGGTTGATGTTTTGTATTTCTTTCCGCAATTACATCTTCACTTGGTATTTTAATTTGATTATTAGATTTAATAGTTGGATTAATACTGCAATTGAATCAATACAGTCTGATTGAAATGTGTTGTGGAATTTCTCGAATTGGAATCAAGTCGAACCGAGAATGTTGCTCACGATGGGATTGCATTAGTTTGGTACACTAAGTATTCGATTGAATGTTTCACGATTGTGGAGTAGTCAGGATGTTAAATAGGTGCAGGGATTCCGGTCTATTTAACCCACAGATGTAATTTTGATTGTGTATTTTAACTGGTGACGATTTTTGGGAGAACTGAAGGGAGATCGAGTTGATTTTTAATTATTTGAATTCCTCTATTTTTTATTTCTATTTTTTAAAAATATTTTGTTAATCCCCCACTACATTTTAAGAGAACATTTTGAGCGGTTCTTGGAAAGAATGACCTAGGTTAGCTATACCAAAAATTTAGTCTCCTAGTTTAATTTGGGGCACGTTTAGCTACGTTGTCAACCACCTACATAGTCCCCTCTCCCTACTCTATAACAACCTCACCTGTAGCTTTTGCACCACCTACAACATCTGGAAGCCCAACACTTCCACCATCTACCTCTGCTAGCCACTTAGCTATACCACTCCCATCTCCAGATATTGTTATTCCATTACTGTCTAGTGTTGTTGGTGATTTAGTGGCAGATGTTGACCTTCCTCTCCACAATTGACCAATGCTTGAACCGTACGGTCGAGGGTAATATTTAGTTTCAATTTCATAATTTTTTATGTTATATAACTTGTTTCATTGTCTGACATGTTTGCATACCTGTCTTTGATTGTTCCACCATAGAGTTGCTTCATAGGCTATCACAAAGTCTATTAAGCAACAATTTACGGTGCCTTGATCAACATGGGGAACAATACCAGATTATGAAAAGGAACATTTTTTAAAACATTTTAAGGTAACATGTTTCAACTTATTCATTTCATGTATAAAAATATATCTATATGTGAAAATAAGATTAGGTGACTATTTAGGTTTTATTTAAAGGAGACCCCTTTAGTTGTTTTACTCATTTATGGATTGTACATTTCATATATCAACATTTGATTTCCTAATTGTTACATATGAAGGTTCAGTGGAGACCAGAGCATGAAAATGAAATTAAGATAAATTTTAAAACTAGATGTTTAGAGTTGCTAGAATTGTAGGAGAAATACTAGAATTGATTGGAGAATATGTGTGGAATAGGTTGTTAGCACATTGGAATTCTCAAATGTATTGTAACAAATATGCTACAACTTAAAAAAAGAAGACATTTGAAAAAGGTGGAAGCCTGCACACAGGTGGCTTCATCACCACACATGAGCATGTCATTTGTATGGTATATATCTCTATCTAACTTCTTTATCTAAGTTTAAAAAGTTTTGTATGTAAAATATTATAATAGCAAAATGTATTATAGGCATAAGAGCTTGGACGATATGTGTTTTTTGATGAGGTCCTTTAGCAAATGCACATTCGGAAGGAAACTAGCCAATTTGTTGATGAAAGATGTAGGAAGACATATGTAAGCTCCTTCATTGCTAACATTTTAAATTGTATATCCAATTTCTTGGTAAGAAGAAGAATTTGAGACTACACTTTCACATGTTAGATATGAGGTTGGATTATGTCTTTATCACTCAAAAGAGGTTAATGATGATCCTACAAGAACAAGACCATTAGGAGTCGATGTTGGGTTGATGTGGTTGGAGGGAAAGATAAGGGAATACTTTATGGTGCTGGACAAATTGCTTCAAATTACACAAATAATAGCATGAAGCACTAGCCATCGAACTCCGCTAATTGTAAGGACATACACCACCTTAGGAAACACCTTTCAGCAAGTGTGGAGGCAAATGATCAACTGAATCGTAAGTTTGAAGCCCTTCAATAAATGGTTATGAAATTCCTTCCTCCTAAAGCCCAAACAAGAAGAACAAAAACATCCACCACCACAACTACAATCTCCACAACGACACCATCAACAACAAAACGATCAGGAGAAAAGTCCTCAACAGTCGCATTCTCCTGATTATGCATACTATTAGTATTAATATGTAAACTTGTAGATGAAAATGTACTTTTAAGTTAAATACATTGCCCTTGGATTGATGTTTTTTTATTTTAGATGTAAAAAGTTATTTAATATTTACATTTCAAATTAATATATTTCAAATTTATGATTCAATTTCATTATATTGTGCATTTGAAATTCTAGATGTTGATGTGAATGTAGGGTGTTTAAGAGGAGGTAATGTATGAAGACATGATGAACCTAACTTCAAGTAATTAAATTACCCATGAATATATCGTGAGTAATTTAGGAGGTATATTACTGACACACACACAGGTCACTGATTCAGTCACAGAAGATAATAATAATAATAATAATAATAATAATAATAATAATAATAATAATAATAATAATAATAATAATAATAATTATAATAATAATAGTAATAATAATAAATAACAATAATAATAATGATAATAATAATAATAAATAATAATAATAAAAATAATAATAACAACTAATAACAATAAAATTAATAATAGTAATAATAATGATAGTAATAATAAAATCAATAATAATAGTAATAATAATAATAATAACAACAATAATAATAATAATAATAATAACAATAATAATAATAATAATAACAATACTAATAATAATAGTGACCGAAAAAAATCAGTTACAGAATTGGTCACACATTTGGTCATAGAAATGGTCACACACACACACACACACATATATATATATATATTATTCGTCGGTATTCTTGGAGGTATATTACCAATGAATATATCTATCAATATTGTTGGACATAAATTATCGAAGGATATATCAATTAGTAGTTTTTTATCCATACACTAGTAGAAAAAAACACATACTACAATAAGATAAAACGTCAGTTAAAACGTAATCGATGTAAACCAACACGTGGTGCCATTTTTGAAATTATGCGAAGAGATATTACATCGGTTAACACAAAACTGATGTAGTATACCTCATTCTACATTGGTTGTCACTCCTAACAGATGTAGAAAAAACTGAAAAAATAAAAATTCAAAATTTGAAAATTTTGTTATGGTGCTGAAGGTACTACATCGGCTAGGAGATCCCAACCGATCTAATATCTTTCTCGTGGCCTGTGAGTGAACTTTTGGGAAAATTTCGTGAAATTTGGGTTATATACTACATCAGTTAGGAGCTACCAACCGATGTAGATCTCCCTCGAGTTAAATTTAGGGATTTATGGTACCCTTACGCACAATTTTTCTCTTATGCTTCATTCTCCTTCACTGTTGTGCGTGTCATTGTTTCAATCACTCTCCCAGTTTCGTTCACTCTTCAAGTTTGGTTTGGAGCACTCCTTAAGTTCACATTTTTGGTTGGCGTTTTGGGTGCCACTAGTTCGCGTTTAGGTACCATTGGTTCGTGTTTTGGGTGCCACTAGTTCATGTTTTCGATTCGCGTTTTGGGTGCCACTAATGTACGTTTTCGGTTCGCATTTGGGTGCCATTGGTTCGCTTTTTGGTTTCACTCTCAATGGTACGTCTCATGTTGTTTTCCCCCATTTTCCTTTGCTGTCATTGTCTTTGAGGTTTCATTCACTACATTTTTGCATTCACTGGTTTTGGTAGATTCTATTTGGGTCCATTTGCGTTCACTAGTTTTGCTCTTGCTGT
>Ga0209700_109938_pt1 | contig 10411 bp, 3 predicted proteins | sample SiratroredBW_FD_187528 | JGI IMG/M metagenome (GOLD analysis project Ga0209700, IMG submission 187528) | Root nodule microbial communities of legume samples collected from California, USA - Siratro red BW (SPAdes) (version 2) | ecosystem: Host-associated > Plants > Roots > Nodule | place: USA...
AGATCACAGTTTACAACCCTTGCTCCCAGCAAGTTATCACTGCTCCCCGTAGTACACAATGCTCCCCGCATCACTCACACCTTATTGAACCCCTAGCAAGTGTGAACCAGTGCAGAAACCTACTGCACAAACACCACTTGCAACCCGCAAGCAAACATTGCTCCCTGCAGCACTCACACTCTATTGAACCCTACAGTAGATGTGAAACCAGTGGAGAAACCTACTACACCAACTCAATTACAAACCCAATAATTGAAAACAGTAAACAAATTACAAGAAAAGTAAGATCAACAATTGATCACTCAGTACTTCTACACAGAACAGATTACAAAAAGACTAAAGATCGAGTGTAGAAGACTTAGCCTTGGTCCCGAACCAAAGTTGCAAGAACCTCACTCAAGGATGCTTCAAGATTCACGTTCTTTGAGGTTTCTTGTTTGAAAATCAATGTCAAAAGTTTTCGCACAAAAAGGGTGCTTTTTCTCTCAAGGAATTCTCAACAAGGCGTTTTTCAGAAATCTTAATGTTGCTAAAATGATTGTGCCAACTCCTTTATATAGCCAAATCAGTTTTAAAACAGCATAGTTGTCACTGTTTCAATTAACTAAATAAATCATTCAATCGATTGAATTGACCGTTAGAAGACTTAGTCAAAGATTCCACTTGTAACAGAAATAACTGTCACAATTCAATCAATTGTTTCAAGCATTCAATTGATTGAAAAGATTTTCAATAAAAATCAGTTTAGGCTATTTTTCTTAAAACCAATTTAATATTGATAAAACTAGTTTAAAAATTATAAATCTTTAGGCTTCCCATGAGTGATGATCAATGCCTCTAATGGTTGAGTACCAAGCTCTCACACACATACCAACCCAACTTAAGGACCTAGAACCGAAACCCAACATCTTCATGTTGACCCAAAGTCATTTACTTGAAAAATTCTGGTCCAGGTTGGTTCCAACAAATTCTTCATGAAGTAGTCTTCATCAACTCACGTGCTTAGCATTGAGCTAACATAGTCCCGATTAATTCCATCAGAACTTCAACAAGCTATGATCTTCATTGACTTCATCCAATCACATGCTTAGCATTGGTGCTGAGATTATAAACTATTGAAATGCCTTATCTCTAGTCGATGTTGGATCTCCAACATCCAATTCAATATAATTCACTTTTAGGAGGGTTGGTCAATATTTTAAAACTTCTTTTATGTTAAAACTTGTAATTTCCAAGTATCATTTTATTAAAAATAATAAAAATTAAAAAATAATTCAAAGTTTCAAGCAAATCAATATACTAAATCATAACAAATTTGTTCAAACTAGTTCAAGACACGAAAAGGAAAACATAATAGAATGGATCTCTAATTATGATCTCGAATTACTTACTCTAAGTCCATCATATAACTCGTATAAAAATAAATTAATTTAAATTAAACTGTGTGCAACCTAATAAATATCCGTAAGTATTGAATACTCTATTTATATTTCGTACTCCATGACACTAAAAGTACAAAAACAAAATAATGTTAAAAACACTAATTAGTAAATGTTGGAAAAATCGTCAGACCAATAATATTTATAACATGATAAGCGAGATCAAGATTTGCTTACAAAAGTTTAAAATAGAGAAAAATATTTGTCACAACTACGATCATGACGAAACGATAAAAAAATTTAATTTTTAAAATATTTAAATTGAGATTGTAGTCGACACCATAGTTTATTATGGAAAATCATAGAAAAACAAAAAATATTTATATTGAGATTGTAGTCGCCACCATAGTTTATTATGAAAAACCATAGAAAAACCAAAATTAAGAAAAATAGTCTACGAACAAAGTTTAGGATTCGGGAGTCGGTTACGTGTGGGAAAGGTATTAGCACCCCACAACGCCCGTCATAAGACGGTACCTTTAATCAAATAAGAAAATGAGTGTGGTTTAATAAAATGTTATTTCCCCCAAAAAAAACATGATAACAATAAAGATGCAAATAAAAATAAACAAAAAAAATATTAAAAATGCAATTAAAAATGAAAAAATAAAGAAATAATAAAGATGTAATTGAAAATAAAAATAAATAAATATAAAAACAATAAAGATACAAAAAGAATGGATAAATAAAATGATAAAAACAAATAAAATGCAAATAAAAGATAAAAAGAAAATAATAAAGGTACCATAAACAGTAAATAAAAGATGCAACACAAAAATAAACAAAGATGTGAAACAAATATAAATGAATAGAATAAAAATAAACAATAAAAATAATGCAAATAAAACAAAGAAAATATATATACAAAAAAATAAGAACTAATAAGTAAAGAATAATATTTTTTATTTTTTTAGTCCAACAAGGATTGACTTTGGTCCTACGTAAAGAATAATATTTTTTATTTTTTTAGTCCAACAATTTTTTGTCATTTTATTTGAAAATATTTTAAATTGTTTTTGCTTTTTAAAATTTTATACTTTTTATGGTTTTTTATTATTAAAATTGTTTTGTATTTTATTTTTTCAAAATTATATATTTTTATTACTTTTGAGAATGTTTTATTCCTTTTTATTATTTTTAAGGTTGTTTTGAAACTTTTTGAAAATTTATAATTTTTTATTTTTGAAAATTGTTACACATTTTTTATTAAAAAAACTATTTTATTATTTTTTACTTTTTCCCGAAAAATAATAATTCATTAAGTTTTTAGGAAAATTTTATATTCTGCTTGAGAATTTGAAAATATCTTATATTTTCTATTTATTTTCTTTAAATCAAAGCGATTAGGATTGAATCTCAGGACACCATAGTAGCTCTCAAACAAGGTAATCACATGTGCATATGAAGTATATGAGATCAAGCAATCAGAACATACCAGTTGCTTCAGACCCCTCAATTGCTTTGCTAGATCAATTCAATGAATCTGATCTCCAATTAATATCAGATTCCCCCAGCCAATATGTTCAAATTTCCATTAATTATTATTTTTTTGAATTTAAAATTAATTTTAGTGAACTAAAAATAGGTGTATGAAGAAGGGAGTGAGATTAATTAGTAGAGAAAGAAAGTGTGAGGTGACCGAACTTTAATAAGAAGGAATGCAAAATATCAATTTTATTTTTCTTTTTTAACACACTTTTAATGGACAAGACCTAAGCAAACTAATTTACTTTATTTTTTTGAAAGTGATCCCTTTATTAATTTGAGCTTTATACAAAAACAATTTATTTCTTAATGGGTTGGACTTTCTTCAAATTTTTATTCTTTTCTTTTTTATTATTTTCTGCAGCTATTTTAAAACAAAACTCAACACACATTTTCTATGTTTTTATTTTATTTTATTAAGAGTAACCTAAAAAAATAAAAGGAATCAACAAATAAAATGAGCATAACAGTTCAAAAAGAAAATGCACAAAATATTAGACAATCAACATTTAATTGAAAATCATCAACATTTAATCACTATTAAGCAAAATCATTTGTAATTAATCAAAATAATAGTCAGATCAACTATTCAAATTTCTAACCTTTCTATAATTTTTAATTTATTTTCAATTAATTTTCATGACATTAATGGACATCAGAAAAGACAAGCAGAAAGAGACACAATGTGACATGACAACACTTTAAAGATAATTTTTTTTTTTATTTTTTTAGACACACTTTAAATGGATTGGGCTTGAGGAAACTCTTTCTCATTTTTACAAATTTTATTTGAAAATTTTATTCATAAATTAAAACTAAAACTCTCTTTTTGTTTATTTATTTATTTAAATAACAAAGTATGATAAAAACTAAATAACCACATGTTTTTATTTTAATTTTATATTTTTTATATTTTGAAATAATTTTATTTGTCTGCACAAAATTAGGTGTTGACAATATTAATTATTATTAAAATTTTAAATTTAATTTTTCTACAATAACTACTGTTTTGCTATTTATTTTCTGAAGTGCACAGGTTGGCTAACATCCTAATATATATGCTATAATAATCTTATATTTGTTATTTCTGATAAAAATAATTATATGCTTTTCATTTTTGCATTTGTTTGGAACTAACACTTAGAGCTAATTTAAAATGTATACCTAGAAAATAGTGGTAGTTTATGTATAAAATGTTATGACATACATAGAGCGGCAAAATTTGTAGGAATGACCAGACCAGTTACGTCCCTATATCACCACTTACGTCTTCCATTATTAAGCAATTGGAAAGGTATCATTCACGCACTTACATGCATTGTGTTTGTGCTCATGTTCGAGGGACAGCCCCTCCACTCTTTATCCCAAATCTTACCCTTATTTCTCTTCCCCACCATGAACATGAGTTTTTTGACAAAGGGTAATGCAATTTGGTATTGATGGGATCTTCATCTACCACAATTATATATTTAGTTAAATATATCGAATTTAATTTATCATTTTTTATTTATATTTGACGTCACAAGGTTGGCAGAGTGAATTGTTGTGGATATCTAATCGAACATAAATCTATGATTAATTATTCATGCCTACTTTATATCTAAGAAAAATTAACACTTTTGTTGGATAAGTAATTTTATTAATATGATGACTCGTAGGCTAAGTACCACTTCATAAAATGATGAGCAGTAATGCCTATGTTTGTCATATTCATATATATATATATAAATATATATATAATATGCAATCATCTTAGGTCATCACAAAATCCATATCTAGACTACAGAACCCACATGAAATCCAATGATGATCATACACTATAATGACTTGGAAGCTTCATAAACATCCTGATTATTCAATCTAAATTGGTAATTGACATATTCATATGTCCTTAGTTACCCACTAACTTTTTCCTATTTCCTTTTGTCTTTTGTCACTTTTTCTCCTATGGTATAAGTCAAAATATTATTACTTTTTCATAAGATAATTCCTTAGTTGAATGATGCTAATCTCACTAATAGGGCCCTTAAAGATAGTGATTTTAGCACATGTAAGGTTCATTATAAGCAGGAATATACAAATTACAGTCAGTTGTAACTAGCCCATGTATATAATAATTCTCATGGTAAGATCACTAATTATAAGGATTTTCCAAAGATACTCTTAAACCCCACAAAAGGCAAACGATTAACCAAAAGGCAGCCCCACCCACAAACCCCTCACTTTTCCTATCATATGTCCAACCCTTAATATTATACATTATAATAAGATTATCATCATGCTTACCTAGTCATGCTGAAGATTATGCAAATGACTTGATAAATTATTTGTATAAATTAGGGAATATTGAGTAATTTGAACCCTAAACGGCTAATTCATTTGCGAGCCTAACATTTTTTTTTTTCTTTACACATCTTCAATCATATCGTTCATAATTAAGTGAGAATTGAAATCAAAAGGGAAATGAACAAAGCAGTAGTGGATTGATGACACCCACCCTAGTAAACCTAATATATATAAAGAGCATAAGAGCATGTTTATATGCGTAGTCAAGTGGCGAAGCTTGAACCTTAAGGGAAAGAAATAAAGAAAAACATAATTAAGTGCCTATTTAAGTGGTGAAACAAGTAATTATGGCAATAATTATATGTATAGAGACTCGCGTGCGCATACCAGTACTTTTAGATGGTTTTAAGCAATTATAAAGTGGTGTTGGGGTTGACATTCTTAAGCATTTACTTTTATCACATTAAAGCATACTGAAATCATCCTATAACGTTAAATCCTTAATATCTTAATAGCTTTATCTGTACTGAGAGCATGATGGCAAAATCAATACAATCTATCGTAGAATTAAGTGGGAACTTGAGCAAAGAGAAAAAAAAAAAAAAAACGCAGGGACGGGTGGTTTTGGAAGTACACAAAAGAAAGAAAAAGTTTAAGCGCTTGGATTGTTTAAATGTTAAATGAAACAAAAATATATGTTTAGGGAGATGGGATTTTGCGTGACTAAGGAAAGTAAAAAAAATTACGAATGTTTCAAGCTTGCCGATAAAAAAAATGCATTTAGAAGTTATATTCTCAAAGTACCAACTAAGAGCTCTTTCATACTGTGTATTTAACTTATTTTTAACATTTGTATTTAGCCAAAAATTAATGTATTCTAAATAATACTTGTATTTAACTAAAAATTAGTTATGTTCAAATGATACTTTGCATAGTTCGATATTATTAGACGAACCACCATAAAATGCTCTAGTAAATCTCTCTATCTTTTATCTTTTATCTTGTATTTATCTACATCTAACTTAAAAAGAAGAGTTTTGTGAAAATATTTTCCTTAAAATAGAGTTTTAATAATGCTTTCGTCATGTTGAAGTTGTGTTTGACAAACTTTAAATGCATCTCTCAAAAGAAAATAATATCAATCTTCGTTTGTTTGTTTTTTTCAAAACAAAAATTTATGATTTGTTTTTTGAAAATATTAGATAAGGATTCAATCCTTTTTATCTTTTTATTTGTTTTCATAATAAAAATAGGGAATTTTAAACTTCATTCAACGAAATAATAAAAAATAAGAAAAAAACAATAATGCAAAACATATTTGTATAAAATTAAGTGTGTATGTGAATAACTTGATATAAGATACTGATTGAGTTAATTTATATGATATTATTGATTCATTTTTATGACAAAAATGAACTCTTTCTACACTTAGAACTTGTTTAATTCTTAATTTTATTTAGTCTATGTTAATAATTGATTTTGAGAGTCAAAATAAGGATTTGATGCTAATTCAAAATACTTTTTGTGGAATTAAGCAGAAAGAGGATTGAAGTCTTAAACACGTGGGAAAAATAAACAAAAATTGGACAAATAAAGCTAAGCCCGACTCAGCCACATGAGTCTAGCTTGGAAAAACCCAAGAGCAACCAGATGGAAATGCATCTGGCGCAAGATACATGCGTTCGACGCAGGTTAGGTTCCAAAACTAAAACAATAACAAAATCCAGTGCTGCCTGATGCAGCTAACCTGGGCCAAGCACGAACATCAAATTTTCAAGATTATTTAATAGTTGATCATGTTAGGGTTAGACATCTTCTGCTATAGTTGAAAATGAAATTCACTTTTGGAGGCATTCTTAGGGTTTATTTAGAGTATTCTTCTTATTCCATATTTAGACTTATACTATGAGGACCTAAATTACTCATTGTCGGGGTTAGGTTAAACCTTTCTAAACTCTCATGTAATTATATTTGGACTTATACTATGTCTTATCATAAATGTTTTTCTTTTAATACATCAATTTATTAATTATATGCTCGTGTCTAGGAATATAACGTGATTCATTTGTTGTTATTAAGATCCTTGTATGAACAAAAGATTCATCTATATAATTGATCAAGGAATTGACGATTAATAGATAATCTCTAGGCTTACTTATCGAGGAATTGATTTTGAGTAATGTTGTGGTTTGACAGATTTTTGATAAAAAAGAAGATAAATTTTGTAATGTATGAGAGTTGTTGAACATTAGACAGTCCAAAATTCCTTTAAAGGATCAAATCATTTAATAAAATTTTGATGACAACAAAACTCAAGTATACATTTATATTTGATGACTTATACACATTGCGTAGCTAATATTATTATTATTATTAAAGCAGGAGACACATGGTCTATAAAGAAATAAGTTTTCTTACTATTTACTTTTATGTATTATTGATTTCATTTAAATTGATTTTATATCATATCGTGTTATAATATTCAAATTCGTTCATAATGGAAATTATTCAAATTATTGATGAGTATCTCAAATATAATTTCTCTATGTTATTTTAAATTAATTATTTCAGATGCAGAATTAATCAAGTTTAATGTAGTTTAAAATATTAGAGAAACATTTCCAGTATGAGCTCTATACATCAGAAAGTCAAGATTGCTCTGTTCAAGCATCCCAACGACTAGTTTCTAAAAAGCTACATATAAAGGAGCAATTTCAAGTTGAAGAATAACAAGAAACAAAAATAGAAATACATCATATAATACATTGAAGAAAATATACTGAGTGTTTATTGTCAATTTGCTATTGAGAGCATCTAGAGTTTTGGGTTGTGTGAAACCATTGTGTAATTCTTCATCATTGGTGAAGTAAACCCTTGTGAGCTTTCATTGTTCTCTCTTTTGAGAGTGTTTCTTTAATTCTTGAGTGGTCTTGATCTCAGGGAGAGGTTGAACTAGTATAACCTGGAGAAGTTTGTGTACTCGTGATAACCTGGAGAGGTTTGTGTACTCGTTGTAACCTGGAGAGGTTTGTGTACTCATTGTAACTTGGAGAGGTTTGTGTACTCGTTGTAACTATTTGCTCAATAGTAAAACCTCTTCAACAATTTGTTTAAGGGAGAACTGGACATAGCCCAAGAGATTAGGGTGAACCAGTATAAATTTTGCTAACATATACCCTCCACACATATTTTACGTAATTCAATTATATATATATTTCATAAATGTTTAGATAAATAAATATAAACAATTTTTTTTCTAAACAAAGGTACTTCTTGTTGGGGTTGGTTTTCTTTTTAAAAATTATTATACTCGTGTTTGATTTGAATATATATATATATATATATATATAGAGAGAGAGAGTCATGTATCAACACTAAAAATATTTTTTTTTTTTGTTATATATTTATATTCATAATATATCCAAAAATTGTACTTAACTCTAAATACAATATATATCAAATATCAAATACTAATTTGATTTTAAGACTATTAATTAATTTTACATTTATGAAACAAGAAAGACTCCAATAAATTTTTATTATAACAAATATTGTTAATTTTTTTTTATGAATTTGAAATTATTTTAAATTTAAATCAATTCATTGTAAATACGGATATTAAAATTAATATCAAATTAATTTACCAAACCAAACTATTTTTTCATATTAAGAATTTAAATTTAATATTCGATGTAATATATTTAGAATTGTAAAAGAAAAAATAAATAAATATATATATATATATATATATATATATATATATATATATTTAAATTTAATTTAAATTCAACCTTTTAGATTTTAATTTTAAAAATTTTAATTAATGTCCATTCCTGATCTCAATATAAATAATTTCTCACCAGACAAAAACTGATATTCTATTATAATTTGACTGAAAAATATAACTTATAAATTATATATCTCTTATTTAGATAATTTAGTTTAACTATATTATTAGTCAATCCAAGAAATAAATGATAATTGTCGAATCACAAAGTTCATAATGTGAACACTATTGTTTCGTATTAACCAAAGTGTCTAAATCATCATATGTTATGGTGAGTGTAACCCAACCTGTCCCACTTATTCAATCCAGCTTATCATTACTGTTGATGAATTTAAATTTTAAAACTTTTTTAGGACAACTTCAAAGTAATCTTTTGGATAGTTCTAACTCAATTTTATGTCTACTGTTCTCTTGAAAAATATAAAATATTTTTAACACTTACATTAATAATACTTTTTTTACTTTAATACATAACATTGTGCAGGATAAATGTAAATACATTTGAGGCAGAAAAACTTTTTTCATTCAATTTGAAAACCATTATTTTTCAAATAGGTTTATACCACACACAAACGAGGAGTTAGAAAATATTAAAGCAAATTTAACATTCTAGAAAAAAAAACAATCATATTTCCTAGTTAATAATATCAGCAGTATTTCTTAGTTAACAGAATTTATTAACTGGAAGGGAAAAGCAGTTAGAATCAAATATGCTAACTAAATTTAACGCTCTTCTTTAAATTGAATGCTCACCAGCTGTTAGCTCACTTCTTCAATGGAACATATGTAAAGTAATTCTCTCAACTTCATGAATAATCGATTTTAACTTATGTTGCTAAAATATATTTAATAGATTAATTTCCCACCTCTTCTCAACAATAGTAAAAAAATGATATTACAACAGCATAAATTATTGGTTAAAAATAAATCGTTGTAAATGAAAATATAAAATTAGATTTTCATTTAGAATTTAATAATTCCACAATTATCGCTAGTAGAATATTGGTCTTCTATGTTGCTTTTGAAAGACATTTTATATCGATTCTAGAATCAACGTAGACCTGAAAGTCTCAAATATATAACGTCGGTTATGCAACCAACGTAATATGTACGCCATTACGTTACAACATAAGAAGTGGATTACTACTGACGTAATAGATGACTTTTTACGTCGGTTGTAGCTTACAAATGGATAAATGATGATAAACAACTTCCTTGAAGACCATGAATCTGCATCTCAATTGAAAAGAAACTCCATTGAAAAGAAACTCATGTCTGTGTATTCTTTTATCCGAAATTCCTAGCATAATCATTGCCACTAACCAAGTATTTTCTTTCAATTTTTTATATAACAAATAATAGTCGATGGTGGCTTTCAAGTTAGACAAGTATCTTTTTTTTTTTTTTATTTTTT
>Ga0209700_109939_pt1 | contig 10409 bp, 4 predicted proteins | sample SiratroredBW_FD_187528 | JGI IMG/M metagenome (GOLD analysis project Ga0209700, IMG submission 187528) | Root nodule microbial communities of legume samples collected from California, USA - Siratro red BW (SPAdes) (version 2) | ecosystem: Host-associated > Plants > Roots > Nodule | place: USA...
TTTTTTTTTTTTTTTTTTTTTTTTTTTTTTTTTTTTTTTTTTTTTTTTTTTTTTACTTTGAATGAGGAAATCTTTCCGAAAACTAATGTGTTCAATCTGGTGCAAAACAAACCAATTTTGAAAGAAACGTAGCCATTTGAAATTGAAAACAGAACCATATTGCTAAATGAAAACATTGTTTTCCACAAACAAAAAGTGTTGTAATTTTTGTTTTTAAATCTGGCCATAAAAATAGCATTTCACTCATATTTTATTTTATTTTTATTCCAGAAATCAAATTCTAAATTATTGAAAACTAAAAAAAATATAAAAAATAGAAATAAAAAAGACACTTAAATTGTCTAGTCTCTAAATTTTGAGTGTATAATCTTACCTAAATTGTTTAAAGTTTAAAGCATCAAGAACTAAAAACTAAAATTACAACTCAATATGGCTATAATTTTCAAGATTAACAAGGTGAGACAAACTTTATCATGTGGAAAAAGAGAATGGTTTTATTAAACCAAATTAGTTATCAAATCTTTCTTACAAAAATCTAGTCTCCTCCTGGAATTCTTTTAATACTTTTTTTAAGATATAAAAACTAAATGTAATTATTAATGAAAGTAAAATTGATAGAAGAATTGATTGTAGTATAAAAAAAATTTATTCTTTTAACATTTTTTTTTAAACAGCTTCAACTAGAAAACCATAATGCAATTGACCTAAAAATCTAATTAATACAATAATTAGAAACCAATACAAAAGGAAAGATAAAGAAAGAGAAAAGTCACAATAAATTTATATATTAGTTCTCTTTCAACCAATTCTATATTCAGTCCTCAAATATTTATCTTTGAAAAATTAATTTCACTATCAATTAAATGTTGGTACAAAGCAACACAACAGTTGCAAATAACTAGAATATCAAAATCCATTAACTCTGGATAACAAAAAGGATATGTGCCTATCAACTCTGGATAACAAAAAGGATATGTACCTTATCTACCCTTGAACCATTTCAAGATGATTTTAACTTTATTCACTTTGTATTAATATAAAAAGATATTTGTTTTATCAACTCTTGTAACAACAATCAACAACAATAGAAACAATCCAACAAAGACAATATCAAATACAAGATTGGAAACACTCAATAACATATTGAAAAGAGATTACCACATTATAGCAAAAACACACAAAAGAACAATAACACAACCTTTAATAATCAAGTCTTAAAAGCCCAAAATAAATGAAAGAAACTCTTTAAAAAAAAACACTGATTATATTGTTTCAAATCTTATATCAATTCTCTTAGAATATGTATATGTCAACACCAGATTTCTAAACGAAATTAAAAAAACGTGTGCTCATTTAATTTAAAAAAGAAAAAACGATAAATTAAAAAAAGTGTTTTTTTTAAATAAATGTTACAAAAATAAAAAAAAAATTCTGTTTTTAATGAAATTTAAAATAATTAATTTAGAGTTTTATTGTCTCTTTTTTATCTTCAGAAAATATAAAAAAAACCCATTACATTTTAAAGAAAAAAAAAACAACAACCAAGGTTCAAAAGTAAAATACAGTCCACTCACTTCAGCTTTTCTGTTTTTACTCCACCGCCTCTTATTCTCATCATGCACCCGTACCATCTTTCAGTTGGGCCAATAGGCGTGGACCACTTCTCACGCCTCCTCTTTCTTTATACACACCTCATCTCTCATTTGGGCAATCAGGCCTAGATCACTTTTCATACCTCTTTTTCACTTTCTACACCCCTACTCTCTCACACACCCTTTCTGAATATCCTCATAACCAGAACCCCACAAAAAAACAAGTCATTTTGAGTGATTTCCTTAACAATACGAAAGATTTTGTTGCTATTGCACCCAATATATAACTCACTCTCATTCCACTCAGTTCTTTTCTACAGAGGCCAAAAAATTACTCAGAACTTACTCCCACCTCTTCACACGTGCATAGAAAAAAAAAAGAAAGAAGAACAAAAGAGAAAGTTATAAAGAGGAAGAAGGGAGTGTTTCCAGGATCCTCGGCAGCATGCCTCACGGGCAACGTCACCAGCTTCCTCCATCCTCGTTGCCTTCAACTCCTACCCACTTCAAGCCTCACCCGAAATTCCTTTTTAAAATATAGCAGTGATAAATTGATACCTAACAAATTTTTATATCTATTATATAATTATTATTTTACTTCTTATTCTTTTTTTATAAATATAAAATTTTATTTTCATAATAATTATAATATCTTTAAAAATATGTTGTTGTAATGTGATTATTAGTGTTGTTAAAAGATTATTTTTCTTTAAAATAAGATATAAAAGAAGAGAAGAACAAAAAACCTTGATCAGAATTTTATTATTTGCAATACCTCCATAGATATCAAATTCTAAAAATATCCATATGAAAACGAATGTGTTGCCCTTAATGAGAATGATGTATAGATTTTTGAAGGTTGAAAATGAAGATGCATGAATGAAGGTACTGTTTCATTGTGCTGTGTCGTGTGGCTCTGATAACGACAAAGGTGAGTGGTTGTGGTTGGTTGTGATGGTGTATTGGTGGTGGTGGAGAGGTGTTGGAGGGGTGTCTTTTGTCAGATGGGGCGGGATGTGTTGTAATTTTAAAATGGGAAATCACATTGTAGAATCCAAAAGGTTTTTTATTTATTTATTTTATGGATTTTAACCTTTAGCATTAGTCAGAATAGGAATTTGACTTCTAGACTAATCCGGAATGAGAAAATGTATTTCGAAACACACCTATTTTATTTTAATCTGGAAGGTAAATTTATATTTGAGAACAGGTGAATTTGGAAAATGTAAACAATTCAAAGATCTTCTGCACAGTTTGAAAGTTGATTCCGGATCTGGAAATAGCTTTCGGATTTCTGAATCTTAAAAAAGTTTGTGTTTCAAATGAATTCCGAATTATGCAATTATGGAATCCAAAAGGTATTTGAAATGTAAACATTTTGTGGAACAATGCGTAACCCACCTCTTCCCCTTTCCCATCCCCTTCCATTAACAACACTACACATACCTTCATAGGTGGTGACGACAATGGCAACTGCTCTTTCTTCACGTGACATTGGATGCTCTTCCTTCACGCGACAACGACTGCTTTTCCTTCCCGCCACAACAATTATTCCTTCACTCTCTGTGGCGTAGGGTGAAATGAAGAAATGGAGGTGTAGGGTGAAGTAAGAGATGGAGGTGCAGGGTGAAATAGGGTGAAATGTGGTAAGTAGGATTTCACATGTTTAATTAAAGTCAATTTTTTTGGATTTTGATAATATAAGATGGTATGGATATCTGCACCACACCCTTTTTTTAAAGAAAAAGAAAACCTGGGTCCATTTTGTCTGGCCCATTAACTTTACTGTTTGCACCCAGTTTCCTTTATTTGCACCCCTCGCTTCACTAAAAAGAAAAGATAATTTGGGCTCATCTTTCCAACCTATTATTCACCATTTTCACCCCAATTTTATTATATACACTCTCACATTGTTATTATTATTTTTTTTTAAACTTGGAATGTTTTGCATTTTCTATAAATGCACCACCATCTATATGTAATAAATGAAAAAGAATTAACACTAATTTTTTATAAATAAATTTTAGCTACTTGTATAACCCCACGTGTCGTCTTAAATTTAATATTTTAATTAAAAAAATGTTTAAATATATATATGGTCGCAATTGTCATTTTATATTTAGTATTTATTATTTAATACATCTCGTATCATAAATAGAATAATTCTTTTAGATTTCAAAATATCCTTCACTTCATGTGATATTTAATACGAAACTTTAAAAATAATTATGATTGTACGGATAATCTTTTACTCAATACATTGTCCAATAAATTAAAATATGTTTTCTTCTAGATAAAATTCACAAAACAATTTGAAACATCAATAAATAATCTACACTATCTTCGATTCATAATAATATCATACATAGTCGCTCACACTATCTTGTATTCTAGATGTCATAAAATTTTTCAAAATTAAAAGAAAAATACAATTTTCAAAATTAAACCATATCAATACCTAAAAAAAATTTATTATATTTAGAACTACATGATATCTGATTTTTCATTGTGAATGAAAATATGTAATAGTAAGGTTAATTCTTGTTGGGTTCACGTTTTGAAAAAAAATCTTTTCTATTTAGAACTATGTGATTCAGAATTTTTCATTGTGAATGCAAATACGTAGGAGTAAGGTTAATGCTTATCGGATTCACTTTTTTTCAAAAATATCGTTTTTCTATTTAGAACTATGTAAACCTTGATTTTTTTTATTACGAATGTAAATACGTAGAGTAAGGTCAATCCTTGTTAGACCTAAAAAAAAATTTCTTTATCTTTACTTGCATATTTATTTATTTTTTTAAAATAAACATCCAGAAAAACCATATTAGTTTCACTCATTTAATTAGAGGTATCGTCTTAAGAAGGACTTTGTAAGGTGCTAATACCTTTCCTACACGTAACCAACTCGTAGACCCTAATACGATTTCACAAATCGTTTCCTTATTCTAATGTTTTAGTTGTTTTTCATAATAAACTACGGTGATGACTCCTCTTATTTATTTTAAAAAAGTTTTCTTCACTCCTTCGTGACATAATATCAAAATATTGTTTCAAAAGTGTTCTATTTATAGAGTTTTGAAATTACATATTAGAGAGCTGAATCTAATACTTTTAATCGAATTAATTTAATATTTAATTGATCATTCATTAAAAAAAAGTTATAACAACTTATGTTTTAATTGATTAAAATCAATGTTAATCAATTAAATGACTTATATCTCTCTAGTTTATTTCTTGTGTGAAAGACTTAAACAACTATTCAATAAAAGTTAGGACAATATCTAAACACATATTCAATATCTTCTTCTTCAAACTTCATCATCATCAAAGTACTTCACTCACTTCACTCAAAGCTTGAGTATCTTAAAGTCTAACACATCAAAAGCATTGGAGACATCAAATCTTCATTTTCAATTCTATCAAGCTCCCACTATTTGATGATCCCAACCACTTTTACTCTTATGCACGATGATCTTTGGCAAGAGTTATAATATAATACCTAAAATCAAATCAACCTTCTATCTCTCCTTTTATCATCATCAAATAACATATTTAAAAGAGAAATGAAAAACAAGTTAAAAGGAAACAAATTTAATTAACTTAACTTTAAGTAACAAACACACCACATAATTGCAAGAACATAATTCCCCCATTGACATGATGACAACTGCACGATTGTTGATCATTGCTGCCGCTGCTAAGAAGAATTGGCATCTCGATCAACTCATCGTGAACAATGCATTCATGCATGGCGACTTGAACGAAAAGGTGTACATGATTCTGCCTCAAGGATTGCATGCTAAGAAACCAAACCAAGTGTGTCGTCGTCTCATGAAGTCTTTGTACGACTTAAAACAAGTTAGTCACAGTGGTATGCAAAATTAACCAGTCCGTTATTAACCACCAACTTTGTTTAATCTCCGTCAGATCATTCTTTGTTCATGAAGAAAAGTGGTTCTTCTTTCATAATCAAAGACAGTTGAGTTTCTTCCTAGGTTTAAAAGTTACAAGATCAAAAGCAAGAAATTCACGTGAACCAAAGGAAGTATGCTCTGGATATACTGGCTGATCGAGGTATGCTCACTGCCAAACTATGCAACACTCCCATGACGAAGAATATGAAAATCATGTTTGAACATAATGATCCCTTATATGAAGAAGAGTCTTATCGTTGTGCTATAGGAAGGATTCTTTACCTTACAAACAGCAGACCTGATATCAATTACAGAATTCAATTCCTAAGCCAGTTCATACAGTCTCCAAATGACAATCATCATAAGACCATCAATTGTGTTATGTGATATATCAGAGGATCTCTTGCTTGGGGTGTTTTCTTCTCCTGTGAAAATGTTATGCAGCTAAAAGCCTTTTATAATTCAGACTGGGCTTCATGTGATCTCACACGAAGATCGACTACAGGATATTGTATCTGAATTGGTTCATAATTAATTTTATAGAAAACAAAGAAACAAAGAACGATTTCACGCTCTTCATCTAAATACAGAACATTAACAACAACAATAACTGTTTGTGAATTGTAGTGGCTCATGTATCTTCTTCGCGATCTTCAAATTGACATAATTACTCCTGCCAACTTATAATGTGATAATCAAGCAACACGACACCTCATCATGTCTTTCATGAAAGAACTAAACATATAGGTATAGATTGTCACGTTGTCAGAAACAACTTGTAAGCTGGTTTATTCCATCTCCTTCCCATCAGAGGCACTGAACAACCAACAGACGTCTTCACTAAAGCTCTAAATCAATCGGCATTTGATTCTACTGTTCGTAAGCTCGGAATGATGGATTTCCATCTACCAGCTTGAGGGGAGGGGAGGCTATCAGAGACAATGACACCGTCGTTTCTCCTTCTTCCCCTGATATTAAATACAACTGCACTGTGCTACTTAAAACAGATAGTATTATTAGTTTTAGGCTTTTTGTTAGAAAACCTATTTATATTTCTGTCTATAAAAACTTGGGCTCTATTTTAAACTTAGCTTTTACTGAATATATTAAAAGCACATTTACACACACTTTATCTTCTCCAAGAACGTAAGAACACGCCCGCTGTTCTGTGAGAATTTTTCGTTTCAATATTACGTTTCATTTGATCATAAAATGGCATTGGACCAAGTCACGATCCAATAGAAAGAGCTCGATCCAACAATGTTGTGGTCAAATAATATCAGAGAAAATTTCAAGACAACACAATACACCAACATGCAGTGACCCCGAATACAAATTGCATTGGTAAGGATCTGAATTGAGCAAGCATGGAGATATACAAGTCAAGAAAGTCAACTTCAGCTTAGGGAGCCAATACATCCGGTATAGGCTAGAAAATACAGAATGTTTATAGCAGGAAGGGCATCCAGAGGAACTGTTAGGGGACTAGCTTTATCTCATGTGCAGGATTTTTTATTACATGATAAAATCTTCTGTGCTTTCAATTAATATATTTATTATTGTTATAAAAGAAATGAGTTTTTACTTCAGTTAGCAGCGAAGTTTGATAAATTCATCGATGTCCTTGTTTTCCGATCATTATTTTATCATCTCTAAATATTTAACGTTACCCACGAGATATAGACTTTTAATGAGAAAGGAATCTGTTGCAAAATCCAACGTGAACAATGATAAGATCGATTTAAATGAGTGAAAACCAGAAATTAATTTTGTAAGATTATTCTAAATAAAGTTAATTAAAAAAGATGTAACAGATCTTGTCGTATTAATTTATTAACATAATATGAATAAAGTTAATTAAAAAAGATGTAACAGATCTTGCATTATTAATTTATTAACATAGCATGATTGAGAAACACTATATAAGAGGTCATGAGAAGGCGGAAAGGCACATATCCATGCCTTCTACCAACAAAATGGTAACCATTGTGGCTTCTCACAATGTCACTCCCATGCCTTCTACCAACAAAATGGTGACCATTGTGGCTTCTCACAACGTCACTCCAAATCAACCAACTCCCAATGATCCCTTATGGCTCTCAGATAGTGACCAAATCGGAAACCTACGCCATGTACCCTGTGTTTATATTTACAAAGCAAAACACGACAAGCATGTCACAGAAAGGCTGATCAACTCTCTTAGCAAGACTTTAGTGCACTACTATCCAGTTGCTGGCAGGTTGAGATTGACAAAAAGTGGTCGAATGGAAGTGGATTGCAACGCTAAGGGAGTCACGCTGCTCGAAGCTGAAACCACAAACACATTTGCTGATTATGGAGACTTTTCACCTTCTGCATCCACGGAGGAACTTGTTCCAAAAGTTGATTATACTCAACCTATAGAGGACATTCCTCTAGTGCTGGTGCAGTTAACAAGGTTTCATGGTGGTCAAGGCCTTGCCATTGGAGTTGTTACCTCTCACCCTTTGACCGATGCGACCAGCATGATGCCCTTCGTGAACAACTGGGCAAAGGTGGCTCGAGGAGAAGAACTAGAGCCTCATGAAATCCCATTTCTTGATCGAACAGTGCTCAAACTACCACAACAACTTTCATCACCAACTGTTAAACTCCCAGAATGGAAGCCTGTGCCGCAAGCTCGAGGAATAGAGCAAAGGAAGAGAAGTGCTGCGTTGTTCAAACTCTCATCAAGACAGGTGGAGATACTAAGGAAGAAGGCTAATGATAAAGCTTCAAAAGAAGGGGTAAGACCTTATAGCAGATTTGAAGTTATTGCTGCTCATATATGGAGATGCGCATCTAAGGCTCGTGCATCTGCTCACAATTCAAACCAACCAACTCTAGTTCGGTTTAGTGTTGATATTCGCAGTAGATTGAATCCACCTCTCCCTCAGAATTATTTTGGGAATGCTTTGGCGAAAACAGTGACACCTAAATGTTATGAGGGAGATATCATATCAAACCCTATGAGTTATGCTGCTCAGAAGATAAGGGAAGCAGTTTATGTGGTTACAGAAGAGTATATAAGATCACAATTAAGCGTTACTTTAGGGAAAGAGCAATTGGATAGCATAAGGGCCTTTTTCATGGGACAAGGACATCGTGCGAATGTGCCCTATGCTGGGGATCATAACATTCTCCTCACAAGCTGGATGGGCATGCCAGTGTATGAAGCTGATTTTGGTTGGGGAAAACCTATGCATTATGGGTTAGCAAGTACTTTTCAAGAAGATAGAGCAGCAATTCTTCCAAGCTCAGATGGAGATGGTGTTGCTGTCACCATGTTTTTCCAAACAAAACTTATGCAGCTTTTCAAAATATTATTATATGAGGATTTGTTGGTTTCTTCATTATAACTCATGTAGATCTGTGATATACTACTGCTGTGATTTGGAGCGCTGCTATGATTGCAGATTATTTATTTTATGTTATAATGTTATTCTCCATCATAATTAGTGCGTATTTTATTTTTGTTATATGTTTTTTGTTTTCAATATTATAAGAATTGACAATGTTTTTGTGTTTTTATCTTTTACTAATGTTTGATTGTTCCTTGACAAATGGTAGTTGAAGTTTAGGTTGAAAGCTGAGAAAAAGCATGCTTCTTTGTAGCTTTCATCTCACAGATTTTCTTCCTGAAAACCTCAAACAGCAATAATATTCTGTGGTGATTGATTTGGGTTTTTGGAAGAAATTGGAAGCAATAATATTATATGTATCTTTTGTTGAACAAAATTTATTTGTTGGAGATTTTGCTTGATGAACAAAAGCAGTTTTATTAATGTTCATAAGCAAATTTAACGCTATTATGGCCTATTAAAAAACAAGGCTCAACAAGATCCTAATGAGGGGAGGATAATTGATGAAGAAGAGAACATAATATAAATTGGAAAAATATAATATTTTTAAAATAAAAGGACTAAAATATTTATATAGTTGAATGGAAAAATGTGGCCAAAATAGTAATTTAATAAAGAAAAATGTGGTGTCCTATTAAATTCAAGTGGCATCGTATTAAATTAATTTCTTTTGCATGCAAGTGTACATATTAAAATAAATGAGCGTGTCTCTCGAGTTTAACACTTTAAATTAAACAAAACGAACATTGAGTGATTACTCACTCCATCATCTACTCACTTTTTAGCTAACTCTCACCTAATCATTGGCACAAATAGAGTCAGAAATGAAGAATTTCATTTCATTAAAATAAAAAAATAAACAAGTTAATAAAAGTATAAAAAAATAACTAGTGATTCTACAGTCTGTTTTAATTCTCTTCCCTTTTTCTTTCTTTTACTAAACACGTTTATTTTTCAAATTTCACTTTTTTTTTTCTTTCTACCCTCTTTCTTAAACAAAAAAATATATCATTTTTTTCTATTTTTTTAAATAGCCACCGTTTGTTGAGAAAAAAAAAATATCAATAACAATATCTATCTGTCTATATATTTTGAGAGACGGGTTAATTAATGTATTGGAAATTTGTATACCGTGATAGACCTAAGTGATCGGTGCTTGCTATTTAAATATGATTAAAGGTTCACAACTTTAGATTTTTAAAATAAAGGTTGAGATATAGGTTATCAAACTCTAAATGTTTATTAATTATTTTTTTAAATTATGAAATCACTTTCTATTTCATTGGAATATTAAATATTTAACCTGAGTAATTAGAGAGAGATATCTAGATTAAAGGAGTAAAGTACCTATCTAAATAATTCAGATATTTAGATTTGGAGTGCTGCTGTGATTGCAGATTATTTAATTTTTGTTGTGTTAATTCAACATCATGATTAGTTATATGTTTCTTTGTTTTTCAATATTATAAGAATTGATAATGTTGTTTTTTTTTTTTTTATTTTTTATTATTTTAAGTTTG
>Ga0209700_109941_pt1 | contig 10400 bp, 13 predicted proteins | sample SiratroredBW_FD_187528 | JGI IMG/M metagenome (GOLD analysis project Ga0209700, IMG submission 187528) | Root nodule microbial communities of legume samples collected from California, USA - Siratro red BW (SPAdes) (version 2) | ecosystem: Host-associated > Plants > Roots > Nodule | place: USA...
TTTTTTTTTTTTTTTTTTGTAATTATTTTATTTTATTTTCGTGAAGGGGTTTTGGGGTACTTGGTGGGAGGCGCATGGTGGAAGGAGGTTCACGTTATTGGGTAATGGTCATTTTGTGGTGAGGGAGTGTATTTGGATTGAGTGGAAGGTGTGGGTGTTGGCTTAAAGCGTTGTGCATGATGGTGGGTTGCATGCTAGGGAGGTGCGGTGAGGTACATGGGGAAGTGTGGTAGGTGTAGGGAGGTGGATGTGGTGCCATGGGAGATAATTGGTGTGTGGTGCGGGTCTTTAGCTTAAGATGGAGGTGAATAGTGGGAGGTGTGTTTGGAGTGCATGGTGGCAGTGTGGGAGGTGCGTTTGGATGAAAGTTTAGGAACGAGGGTCCTGGTTTTGGTGTTGGTGTCAGACGTCGTATATGCACGGTAGCTGACGTCATGTGTGCATGGTGATTGATGTTGTGTGTGCACGGTGGTTGGCATTATGTGTGCATGGTGAGGGGGTAACGAGGTTGTGGTTGTTAGGTCTGGGTTTGTGATTTGCATGCCTGGGAGGTGAACGGCGTCGGCGTGACGGAGGAGGAGCATGGAGGTGAGGAAGGTGGCTTCCTGCGAGGCAGTGGAGGTGCATGATGTATGGCTTGCGGAGTACAATGGAGGTGTATGGTGATTTGGAGTCTTGGTGGGAAGGATCTGTAATTTTCTTTTACACTTGGTAGGTGTAAAAAGACATGGTGGGGTTTGTGAGAGAAGGTTTAGAGTGGCACTTGGGGGCGTGATGCATGAATGAGAGGTGCATGGGAAGTGTATGATGGTTGGTGAGTTTGGCACGCATAGCAGCAAGGTTTGGTGGTTATGGGAGAGGGTTTGGGGCACGTGGCGGCAGCAGCGAGCATGAGGTGGTGGCGAGGTGGTTTTCGGCTTGGTGGTGAGGTTTGGTGCAAGGAGATGGCAGCGTAGAGTTTTGGCTTGGTTTGTAGGTTAAGGGTGTTGTGGAGATATGGTGTTGTGGAGGTATGGTGTCGTGAAGGTGCATGGCAGCGGTGCCATGATGGAAGAAGCATGGTGGATTTTGGTGGAGGTTGTGGAACGGAGAAGCAGTGACGTGATGGGTACACCGGAGGTGCATGGATGGTGTTTTGGCAGTGGGTTTGGTCGAGGCATGGCTTGCGAGGAAGCTCGTCACCTGAGGAGGTGCTCGCTGCGGTTAGGTGGCTTGGGTTCCATGGTTGTTGCATCTCCAGGGTAGAAGCGAGAGAGGAGAGGGAAGGTGGTGGTGAAGTATTTGGAGCCACAATTTTTCATTTTATGTGGGGAGCAGTGTAGGTGCAGGATGTCGCTTTGACTTGCGGAGGTTCTTTGGTGGGTTTGGTTAACATTTGGTTGCTAGGTTTGGTGCAAGGAGATGGTTTTAAGGGCGTTATTGGGAGGTGGCGTGGTGATGCAGTGAGATGGTTTCAAAAGGACAGTTCCAATTTTAGTGTATTGGGTAGGCTAATTGAAATGGCATGAAGAAAGAGACTTGTGCAACATCATATAGATATAGAGAAAGTTATATCCCTAAAAGGGAAGAATGTGTAAAACAAATGAAAACTGCTCCAGTTTTGAGGTATAAGGTGAAAATAGGTTTGGAGGAAAGGTGATTTTTTTTTTTTTTTTACAAAGTGGAAAGAAAGGATTGCTCCATAGGGTTTACTCAGTTCGCTTGTTGGGGTGATAAAATAATGTTGTCTTCTATCAGAAGCATTCCAAACATTTTGCTTTTGGTTTTGTTTTGTTTTTTGTATTGTTAGTCACAACCTCTTATTTCAGGGTTAAGCTTTGAAAACTATTCTTTGATCAATATGGACTTTATTATGTTTGTAACGTGGTCAGGAGTTTAAGGTTTGTCAAGAAAAGGGTATGTGTTGAGAGTCAAAAGAGGCATATGATTACGCCAAGTGTGAAAAAGAACCAGTTAGATCAGATCATATGGATTAACAAGTTGATATAACTACGTTATGGTGTGAAAAAAATATCGATTAGACCAAATAGTATGGATTAACAGGTTCATATAACTATGCTACAATGTGAAAAAGAATTGGTTAGACCAGATCATGTGGGTTAACATGTTTATATGACTCGTCGCAGTGTGAAAAAGAACCGATTGGACTAGATCATATGGATTAACAAGTTCATATGATTGCACTACGGTGTGAAAAAGAATCGGTTATACCAGATCATATGGATTAAAAGGTTTATACGACTATACTACTGTGTGAAAAAGAATTGATTAGACCAGATCATATGGAATAACCGTGTCACATAAGTGTGATGTTAATGGTATGGATGAATTATGAAAGTCTAATTTGTTGTAGTTTGGTTGTGATAGAAATTGAATTTATGAAAATACATTTTTTAAAATTCTCTAGCTTACCCTTCTTTTGTGTGGTGTTTGTTTTATTTTTAAATTTGTGATGATCGTGTATTACACGTAAAGAGAGGATTTGACTAGTGGTGTAACTCCTTAGTGAGTTGATAGAAAAATTTATTTTATTTTATTTTGTAACTATAACAAGATATTTATATTAAATCCTTTCTGAAAAAATTTATTTTGAAATACTATGATGAATTTATACATATTTATATTTAGACATATTATAGAATTGATATAGTTATTACTATATATGAGAAATATGAGATGTTACAAGGATCATAAAACGGTCATAAAATCGTAAATCGTAGGATGTATAGTAAATTTTACTTTATAAAAAATTATAACATATATAAAGAAGAGGTACACGTTAAGGATGTATTAATTGAGTTTTATTTTAATTGAAACTCATTTACAAAATACTGTTAATTTTTAATTAAATTTAAAATTTTAATTACATTAATTTTAATTAAGTAGAGTTAGAGTTAACAACATATGTAACTTAAAATTTTAATTACATTAATTTTAATTAAGTAATGTTAGAGTTAATAACAAATGTAACTTAAAATTTTAATTACATTAATTTTTATTTAAAATTTAATTTTATTTAAATTAAAATTAAGTTGAATTTATTCACTCAAAAAATAATAATTAATGAAAAAGATAGTTTAAATAAAAATTTACAATCAACGTATTTTACGATTTTATCCTACTATGCAATAACAATATATAAAATTTATAATCTTACTATTTTATAATTAAAATATATCAATTTTAATTACGTTGGTGATAGACATGTTAAATAGTTAAAAATTATCCTATTAAAAAATATAAAGCGCACATAACTTTATTCGTATACGTCTAACCACTTTTTCCATTTTTCAAAAAGTTGATTAAACTATCATTATGCTTATAAGATCTCTTAATTTTTGAGGCAGGGACTTCAGAATATAGCACTATAACTTGCTTCTAGTTTCATGATTTCAACATAGAATCTCTTATTCTTTCTTAAAAGCTTTTTTACTAATAAAAAAATATATTTAATCGTAGTTCTACAAATCTTACAATTACGATTTTGAAATTACAATAAATCTAACCGTAATAAAAAGTATTGAAAATTATAATTGTTTAACTGTGTTGAAAAATATAACATATCATTATTCTTAAGAAACTACAATAAGAAATACTCAGAATAAGCAAAAATTAGTAAAAAAATGATATACCATCGTCGTTATACTAAAAACCGCGATAGTAATTAATATAGACCCAAAAAAATATTGACCTGCCCCAGCTCTTTGTCAGTTTTGAGAATTGGAGTTTCATCAATAATGCATAAGTGCATCAACAAATCCATTAGCCCCCAAAAAAGTCCTAGCTTCCTCATCATCTTCCAGCAACAACCTCAGCTGTTCAACATCTTTGCACTTCGTCTTCCAATTGTTCCTTTCTGACAAGACTTTAAGAGAACTAAGATACCATTCATGATCTTCCTCTTGTGCAGAAAAACCTTCAACTACATTTCCCTGTGAGATACCACTCTCTTCTACAAGAACAACTTTGACACCCTTCAACTTGCAAGAGCCAACACTGTTTGCAGATCTTGAATTTGTGGATTCAGTATCTGATAATGCTAATCTCCAGTAGTTAAAATCAAGAGATCCAGGATGAAATTCAGAATGGACCCCACCACCAGAGTAGAGAACACGAAGTCCAGTTCGTTGAGTCCGAAGTTGGGGCGCCACCCTCGATCTCCATCCGTTTAAAAACATTCCCAGAACCCCCAATCCCACGCTTTCCCCCTCCAAAGTCTTCACCTTTTTGCACAATGATTTCACAATGTTAACTTCAGCTAGCTGAAAACGGAAGCAGATAAAGGGTTCGCACTTCTTACCCACTTAATTAACTCCACGGGTTTAAATTCCCTGTGGATTTGCATTGACTCTTCCATTTTCTGAATCTGATCTGGGTAATACAAAGCAACTGCAAAAAGACACAAAAATCAAAACCCATGCAGCAACTGTTTCCACTATTATTAAAAGAAAGAAAAATCTATGAAAGTAACTTACCGTTGCGGGAAACGTTACCGGAATAGATATAAAGAGAAGCATAAAGAGAGCGAAGAATGTAGAGAGCAACGACAATGTTGAAGAAGCACACTAAGAGAGTGGTTTTCTTGTAGGAAAAGACCCACTTCCCTCTTGCCATATTCCTCTCTCCCTCTCTTCTTCATCCCACCATTGCAAACTTCCTCCTTTTTATGGGGAAAAGCCTACTCCAACTACTTTAATCTGAGATCGAAGAATTGAAAAAAACCTCAAGTCACAAGCTTGCGCCACCAATTAGCGATTTGCTTTGTTGAATTTTATTTTAAAAATTCTGGGATTTTGGGTTCTGTAGTTTTGGGAGGTGATCTCTCTTATGCCTAAGGTGGAGTGTGTGGAGACATGGAAGGAACCCTCATCATCACAACTAGTCGTTGCCGCTGCATAAGTGTTTTTCCTTTTGATTACAAACCCCAATTTAATTGAAGGTAAGTGAGGAACAGAATGGGCGGCACTGCTTCTATGTCTAACCCTAATTGAATTAGGGTGAAATAATATCAGCATGGAGAGCAAATTAGGCTTAAGCCCATTGTCGAGTAAGGTGTGGAAGAATGATGAGGATTAACACAGTTTTTTTAATATTTGTCTCTTGTCACCGCGGTTCTGAAAACAACCGCGGTGGTATCTTTCTGCGGGAAATACGACCGCAATTGTTGTAGAACGACCGCAATTGTTGTAGAAAACCGTAGTGGTATCGTTGCACTTAATTTCAAAAATGTCATCGCTTTTTTTCAATGCGGTTTCCTGTTAACCACAGTGATATCCTGTCATGAAATGCTATTTTTCTATGTTAAGACTTTTATTCGGTAAGTGTACCGAGTCACAAGTAATATAAATTTATAAAGTAAGGATATCGATTCCACTGAGAACAGTTTTGTTTTAAATTTTAGCGTCACTACTCACTAAGTAAATAAAGGTTTTACGAAGATTTGATGATAAGTTGAGTCAAGAACATAAAAGAATAAAAACAAGTAACAATTATAAAACGGAGTTTGCAAGATCTAAAAGGACTTTGGGATTGAACTTCATCTCTTTCCCTCATTCGTATTTTGGAATTGATAATAAAATGCAATATTTGTAACTACTCTCAATTGATGCACATATAAAAATCATTCACACCGATTCTTCTGATATGAAATTCATAAGGAAATTTCCTAAACACTGATTCCTCAGCTATTTAGTAAATTACCCATCATTAAGAACGGATGTTATACGCAATCAATATATCGAAACCTATCCCAAGTATTCCAATATATCGACTATTTTCATCTAGGTCGAAAACTGAAAAATACTTTCTAGTTAAGTTTAAGAATCAAAAGCGAGACTCTATTGATCAGATAAAATCAAGCATTAAGCACAAGATGAAAATAGCAATGAAGTAGAAACTGAATATTATATTTAAAATCACCAAAATACAAATAAGTTCAAGAAGTTACATTCAATCCCAAAGTTGCGAAACTTAGCTACTCATAGTAGCTATTACACTTCAAAGAAGAAAGATTGCAAAGAAGAGCAGGAATCCTCAGTAGTTCTTGTTCTTTACGGCCCTCCAGTTCCTCCCAATCCAGATCCCCTTTCTAAAACCCTAAAATCCCCTTTTAACGCGTTCTTTCGGGTTCTGGATAAGTGACTTCTTGCTCGGGCGAAAACACCTCGCTTGGGTGCAAAATTTGATGTGCTCTCTGGACTGATCTCGCCCAGGCGAAACCATCCTCGCTCGGGCGAGATTTTGATGTGCTCTCTGGACTGATCTTGCCCAGGCGAAACCATCCTCGCTCGGGCGAGATTGCCTCGCTCCAATGTCGCCTGGGCGAATCTTCCTCTACAGCTTGAATAACTCTTCTTTTCAAATCTTTTCTATTTCTTCTTCTCATGCAACTTCCAAGCTCTAGTTTCCTTCAATCTTATCACCTGAAATTCAAAATAATTAAGATCAAATGTCTTCTCTTGACTCATGAATCAAATTAACAAAGTAAATCCAAAAACTTTCAATTTAGAGATTATTATTATCTTAACGATCACTTAAGCCCATAAATACTCAAATTTATAATGTATAAAAACACTAAAAATGGTACTTATCATTCTACTAATGTTTCATGAATTCAACATATGATGTCATATGTTTTCAGGCCTCTCCAAAATGCTGCTAAAGAAGGTACATTAATATGTGTGTTAAAGACATTAGGGTTTATAATTGAGTAAAAATCTTACTTTATAAATCGATTAAAGTCCATCTTCTAATATGATATCAAAGTTTATTTCAACAAAATTATTAGGCTTAATAGACCACTTGTTATCGGTAGCTATCAGACCATTTTTACATATATGTTTCACGTTTGAGTTGAGGAGTTTTGACGTAAAAAACATGTGTTAAAAATTTTATATTAACTAAAAATGTGACATTTTGATAATTTATAAATTAATACAAATCTACTTTATAAATTAATTTTTTATAAATTAATTTTATAAAAACTCTAGTTATATCGAAGAAATGTACGAGCAAGACATATTTTGCACTAGATGAAGGGCTTGCATAGGCTCTTCACCTTTTTTAATTTTACTATTCACAACTTCATCTCTCTTCATTTTTTTCATTACCTCTTCCTTCTCTCTCTTCATTTACCTTTTCTTCCTCGTCCCTTACCTTCTCTCTTTTCATTCTCGTTTTCAACGTTCTTTTTCATCTACGGCATTCTCTTTCTGCTTTAAATTCTCATTTATTCCTTTACTTCCTCTCTGTCTAATCATCACTTTATTTACAAATATTATTTGGGATTAACCTATGTATTGACTGAGCACTAATTATTAGTTAACTATTTAGTTAATTAACTCACTTTATTTCCAAATTTCGTATCAATGTTCTGTTGGCTAGTCATGGACATCTTCAGAAAGTATATCTTAATTTAAAGTATTGGTTAGAGGAGGTTATTGTAGTTACTGTCGCGAGGGATTTTTGTTGTTGCTAAAATGAAAGTTGTTATTGGTAAAATTTTTGCTAAAAGTTGTTCTTGAAAGCTCCTTCATTAATTTTGCTAAAATCTATACCAGTTATAAGTATATATAACTACAAATCATTTATAAATGATGATGCTACAACTTGATTACTTAAGTTGTCTATAAATTATTTCAATCTAATCTTAAACTTTAAACAAATTAAAATAAAACAGTTAAAACTAACTTTTATTTCTTATATTATTTTTATTTTAAGTTCATCTCTTCATGGTATTATTAAAATAAAATTTAGTTTTTTATATTAAAATTAACATATAATTCATTTCACATACATATAAAGACTAAGTTATATTTTACTCATAATTAAGTATGTAAGAATTTATTTGATAAAAAAAAAGATAAACATGAAAGACTCAAATTATTTGTAGAAGCATTTTATTTATTTAATAAAAAATTAATTTAAAAAAATATATTTAATAATTTATTTATGCAGAGAGATAAGTAACACTTTTGTGAATTATCTTTTCCCTCTTCCCAAACATTCCAACAAAACTTCAACCCTCCGCAACGAACAAAACAACCATAATTCCACCTATCTTCTTCCGCCAGATCCACGCCGCGCGTCCTCGCCTCAGCCGGCAACCGCACCGATCATGGCCGATGACCTCAAGACGCCCCTGGTGGTGGGAGAAATCGAGGAGGTGGACGCGGCTCCGAAGAACGTGACTCCCGGCACGAGCGAGCAGGCGAAGCACGTGCGGACGAAGGTCCCCGAGGTGGAGATCCACCTCTACCGGCAGAGCAAGGGCCCCGTCGCGGTGTTCAAGTCGCCGCTGGGCGGGTGGGAGCAGGACCAGATCGAGGTCCGGGACATTCTCGAGAGGCACGGACTCAAGTCGGTCTTCGCATTCAATCCCCGAGCCGGGGGGCGAGGCGTTCCGGTCCGGTTCAATCCCAAGAATGGGAGGTCCATTTTGGCGTATAGGGATGGGGCTGTTGTATACCTTGATGGAGACCCTAAGGTATGCTTCTTCTTCTTTTTTTTTTTTTAAAGGTATTAGTATGATTTTGGAAACTTTGATTTTAGATAGGGGTGTGTTTGGTAGTTCAAATTTGAAATATTGTAGCCTATCTAATTTGAAAAAAGAGTGTTTATTTTAGTTATTATGTTCATTTGTCTTGTGTTTTGATGCCTTATACCTAAACAATGTTAAAATGAATGCTTGAAGGGAAAACTAACATGTGGTCGAATATATATGACTATGACTGCAAAAACGGAGGAATTTGTACTGTAAATAATTTATAATTGTTTTAGTCATGTAAGCGAAATATTTAATTGTCCAAACGTAATACTTTGAAATGAAAATTAACCAGAAACGCTGTTGATATGGATTTTTGAAAGGAAAACTGACATGTGGTTAAATCTTCGACGAAAATATAAATTGAATTGTTGCCATGTAAATAATTTGTAATTGTTAGTCATGTAAGCTAGATTTTTAACGGTTTTGAGAAAGGAAGACTAGCATTGAGGAGAAATTTCAATGATGTTGAGTTAAATTAGCGGTATATGAAATGTTGTTGTCTAATGATATGATCTAGAGTGAACATTATGTAAGAAGTTGGAATGTATATGAATTCTAAAATAAAATTAAGTTTTTTATCTGTGAGAACTAACTTTGATCTTGTTAAGGTAATAATCAACATATGACTTATGACCCACCTTCTTATCTTTCTTTTTCGAGTGTAACATCAATACCCTTCCTCAAACTAAATATCAGAACAGTTTCCCCTTCGGTCTTCTCATCATCTAACAACAGTTTAAAGTGTTTGCTAGCCATGAATGCTAACTGTATTAATCTAGTTGAAAGTTATATCTTTTGTGAGGTCATGGTTACAAAAGGTTTCTTGTATACTCTGCTTGTTTGCATTCGATTAAAGATGCATTTATATTTGCTTCATATAATCTGGTTGTCTAGAGGCTTCGATGGAGCAAATGGAACTAAATGCTTGTGTTAGAAAAAAAAAGAAAAAATCTTAACTGGAGAAAACGAGTGTCGAGTAAAATATCTTTAATAGAAAATAGAAAGGGAAATCTTTTGGCTTTTCCCAGATCCTTTTGCTTTTCAGATTTGGAGGGGATCAAGAATGCAAGGCTGTTTAGAGGTGCGCATTATACACTAGGATGTTGTGTGATTACACCTTATTTGGGAGTGGTTTACCACCAGCTCTATGATGCTGGAGTATCCAATGGTTGACAATCCATGATGGGTAATCTGGATACAAGACATTCCAACACTATGTTAGTGGCAGTCCAAGAATAATGAAGTTTAAAGAGCTAAAATCATACAAAATGTGAAGTTTATTTGGTATTTGTAGGGAATGTTTGATTCCTCGATGTGCAACATACCCTATCCAACTCATGATTGGCACAAATTGGGGATCTTGTACAATAACTATTTGGCACTTATGGCCGGCTAATATGTAATCTAAGTTTGCAGTTGTATGTTCAATCTGCTTGGCTGTGTTGATCGGTCAGGTTAGCAAACATGATGCAAACTGGTTCAGGGGGAAGAAAATAAACTTCTGTTGAAAGAAATTGAAGAATCCTCCAGGTAATTCGAGGAACCTGGACCTTCCCCGATACAAACTGACCAATCCGATAACCCTCCCTCCAACTGCCACACCTATTTAATTCCTCCTAACTAACAAAACCTCCATTATTTGTCTGTCATAAATTCACAGGATTTTAAGTCCCTGTTATGCGATTAGGAGTGTGAGCATAGGGTGTTACCTGATTTGTAGGTGGACTTGGCAGGAGAGGAGTTGGACTGGGTGAATGGAGATTATGCTGTATGATTCAGGGATTGAATCACTCCTTTGCTTGAGTTTTAGCTTATTGTTCCCTCTTTTAGAGCCTTTTTTTTTTTTTTCATTTGA
>Ga0209700_109942_pt1 | contig 10400 bp, 5 predicted proteins | sample SiratroredBW_FD_187528 | JGI IMG/M metagenome (GOLD analysis project Ga0209700, IMG submission 187528) | Root nodule microbial communities of legume samples collected from California, USA - Siratro red BW (SPAdes) (version 2) | ecosystem: Host-associated > Plants > Roots > Nodule | place: USA...
AGAGAATGAAAAAAATTGAAATATAATCTTACAAATATGATGAAAGACATCTAAAATAACGAATCATGAGTTTACTGTAAAACTAAAGTGTTGTAAATGTTCTTACGTATATATTTCTAACTAACAAATTTAGTTTTAATATATATATATATAAACAAGTTAAAACATCTAGTTAATTGTAAAATTTATTAAATTTTATTTTAATCTATTTTTAAAAATGTATGCAATATTTTGTTTTTAGTTTTCAAATACATTTGAGTGAATTACAAGAAAGAGGGCATCCTTCCCTCAACTTCTCTTCTCCTAACCTAATATCGTACTAGTACCACTTTTGGTAGGATTTTTTTCTTGAAGGTAGGACTGACTTAATGTCTAAATAGATAAACTAAGGGTTTTACACCTAAAAATATTACACTTAAAAATATTTTTTAATTAAAAAAATTAAATATCTTAGTTAACCGATAAGTTTATATCGGTGTTATAAATATTATTTAATAAATAATAATTTTGGAATTTTTTCTAATAAATAATCAATTAATCATGTTTTTATTTTTGTTAAAAGATATTGAATAATCAAGAAATCTTAAAGGTTTAAACTTTCTAATTTTCTATTTTTTTATTATTCTATTAGAATGACATCTATCTCCATCCTTTTTATTTCTCTCTGACTCTTTCACTGGTTCCTTCTATATGATTACTTTAATTTGAGTGTTTGAATGTCATTAACTCAAATTTCAATTTTTTTCTATTATTGTATACTATTATTATGCATATATGTGTTTGTCTTTATTTGGAGGCTTGGAGCAGTATATTGAGAAATTGAGGCTTGTGTTGACTTTTACTCCTTTTGAGTACATCAACATTAGGTAAAAGAAATTAGAACTGATTATACTATTATTCAATCAGTTTCTATCTTGTCAATATTGGATTGCTAGATACTTTTTTCTTTATTAATTATAGTATTATCTTTTCTAGTAAAAAATTGTTAATTTAAGAGTTTGATACTTAACAAAATAATAGTCTATCAGTTTATTAACATAACAAATAAACTAGTTTTCCATATCACTATATAAGTATACATTATTAAGCTTCTACAGTTCAAGGATTTTACCCCAATACTTGATTGCAAGATTGATGAATTGATCTCAAAAACATTTTATTTTTGATTTACTATTTAATTAATCTCAAAATAAATGTGCAAATTCAAGAAAGAGTATTAAAAATTTAAAATTTGTAAATTACATTTAAACACTCACCAAAAGTGCAGAATTGTATAAAGGTAGAAAGAGACTTAATTGAATCACAAAAAGGAGTTATGGATAAAGTTATAAAAATAAACAAAAAAATAAATTAGAAGATATAGGTGAGTGCTCTTAGTAGAAAAAGATCTTATTAGAGTAACTGATATATCCAAAGGATAAATAATCTAGGTATTTTTTTGTATTAAATCACATTCAAAAATTACCTAATAGAGTGAAACATGAAAGAAAATGTTGTTTCTTGTACCAATAAACTAACTAATGAACGGAGATATTAGATATAAAAAAAAAAAATCTTAGAGCTAAGTTAAAGAGTCATGAATTTGATATAAATGATTACAAAATTTGATCCAATTATGCAAGAACATTTTCATCGAATTAAAAATGATGAAATTCATAATCATTATCTTGGGCATAATATATAAAATGAGTTGATAAATTTGTTAACAAGTTAAATCAAAACAAAAATTATGAAAAAAATTATGGGTGTAAAATATTATTCAATCATACTTGATTGTACTCCAGATGTGGGTCATCAAGAGCAAATTTCTTGTGTATTACGATGTATGGATATTTCATAAACTCCAATACAATTCAATGAGTATATTTTAGAATTTCCAAAAGTAGATGATACAAGTGGAAAAAAAAATTCTTGATATTAACCCTAAAGCGTTTTATACTCTATGTGATTGTCATAGTCTAAACTTAGTACTTTGTGATATTACTAACTCTTGTCCTAAAGCTACATCTTTCTTTAGAGTGTTGCAACATATATACTTTATTTTCTTCTACAAAAAGGTGGAGAATTTTACAAGATCACATAATAACTTAACTCTTAAATCATTGCCATAAATACCTAGGGAAAACTGCATTGAAAGTGTGAAAGCAGTAAGATTTCAAATTTCACAAATAAGATATACTTTATTTAAATTACTTGAAACTAGTGATGATCTTAAAATAAAAATGAAGTTGATTGTTTAACAATTTATGAACTTGAAAATTTCAATTTTTTGTTAGGCATGACTATTTGGTATAACATATTATTTACAGTTAACTCAGTTAGTAAAAATTTACAATCAAAAGATATGTGTATTAAGATGACTATTAAACAATTAAAAGGTCTTCTTTCATTTTTTGAAAGTATAGAGAAAGTGGATTTAAAATTGATTTTTGTCAGAAACTACTTCTGAAATGCATGTGGAGCCTAAGTTTCGTGAAAAACAAATTAGTCATAAAAAACACAATCATATGAAAGTATTGAAAACGAAATTATAGAATCACACCAAGAGTCATTTATAATTACTTATTTTTTCGTATATTGTAGATAAAACAATCGCCACAATCCAATGTAGATTTGAACAAGTTAAAATATATAAAGATATTTTTGGTTTTTATTTAGTATTAAAAAATTTAAGTCAGGGGGCTCCGTACTTTTGAAAAAAATGCCTAAACTTGACAAATCTTTGAAACATATAATTTGTTAGATCTTGATGGCTTAGATTTATTTTCAAAATTAAATATCTTAAAAGAGATTATAAGATTGGAAAATGATAAACCAATTGACATCGTTAATTACATGAAAAGAATAAATTCATTTTCAAATGCGTATATAACAAATAGAATAATGTTGAAAGGGATTTTTTTTCAAAACTTAAATTAATAAAATTTATTTGATATCAACAATATCTTAACAAAGATTAAATAAATTAAATTTATTGTTTATTAAAAAAATACATGTTAAATGAAAGTAATTATAATAATTTAATAGATAATTTTACATAAAAAAATTAAAACAATAATTTTTTTTAAATAAAAATATCATAATTTTAATAAATTATTTTCTTAACTATTTTTTTTAAAATTTTTTTAGAGCTTCTAAAGTGTTGAGCTGAACATTTACAAATACAAAAAAAAAAAAAGTTTATATTTAACCTTTAATTTTTATTTGTCACGAGTTATGTCTAGTGCCATCATGCTGGTGTTAGCATACGAGTAGATATGGCTGTGAATGAGAATAGCAAAATAAGACTTGCAAATTCATGTCATAATGTCATCTTTAAATGTAAGATTTATTTTTAGATTCTGAACATATTTTTGCGGGTGTATTGGTGCTTCATCATGTAATCTTCTCGTGTAGAATTTATTTTGGATTTTTAGCATAGGTTTTGTGGTCTAAGTCTTAATGTAATTTAAGAATTTGCAATATTGATGTTTCAACACTAAAATTTGATCTAAAATCTTATTTTATTTTTAATCGGTATTATGATATTTTATATTTTTAAATTCATCTCTTTATCATTTTATAACTGCTTTTCAAATAAAATCATCATTTACACAAAAATCACCTCTCATTAGGACTATATAAATCTAATAATGATCTAATAAACTAAATAATTTTGATGCGTTTTAAAAAATTAGCATTAAACTTATTTTTATACTACAATTTAGTTATATTTTTCCACAATTTCATTTATAATTTTACAATTGGTAGCAAATTCATCTCTATTTAATATAAAAATTTAAATAAAAACTAAAATTTCAATGAAATATAACCTCCTTAAAAACACGTGTTAGAGATGCTCCGGTTATGTGTAGTCTATGTCCTCTAAAAATTCAATCTTGGAAACATAGACAGATATGAAAGGAAAGAGAAAAAAAAATCTCCATGATTGGATCTGCCATTATCTCAAGACTTTGAAATTTCCACGAGCTACAGTAAAAAGCATGAAAAAAGTTCGAAGAACTGAAAATGAGAACTGGTATATTTGCTGAGATGGTCCCATCCACCAAAGATTTGCTTCGGAGTTTGCATATCTTCTATAATTTTCTCTCTCTAACGTGTCGACTTATCTATGAATGAAATTGCACTCCTTAATAATTGATTCACATTCTACAAATAGCAACATTTTGGGAAATTTGAATTAGAGTTTTCTCTCAGTATATAGTCTCTGTCACTTATATTGTTCCTCTGAGACAGGATAGGAAAAGAGATAGGAAGGCTAAAAATGAAAAGAAAAAGATGATAACATTGTAGAATGAGGATGAGAAAACCGACCAGAGAGAGAGAGGGAAAGTGGAGACAATCTTAACTATGTTTGAGTGAATAGTTAGTATGTTTATTTAGGAACATGATGCAAGTTCCAAGGACACAATGTGAATCTCAATATGTGATTCCAGCTCAAGTCTAATATCTAACTTTATTTTTAATTTTTAAAATTTATTTTTATTACATTTGTCTTCTTTGCTAACACTAAGAATAGTAGATATATCTATCTGTTCTTTAACATTTGTGAATCATTTGAACAATTGTTGAGAACTATTCATATTTATTTGTACAGCTAAATCACTGTAGTTGATGTAAGTTTTAAAAGACTACGTGTTGACGCCTACTTAAATCTTAGGCATTATATATACTATTTTTTTTTTAGAAAAATGTTAATTTCTCATTATTATTTCATTCTATTTCTATTTGATACTGTTATGTGTCATGTAGGCCTACTAAAAAAAAAATGTGTTTGTTTTTATTGTATATGAAAGGGTAATTTTGTCAATTTTATCAATATTGTCAATTTCATCAAAGTGGTTAGTCGTGTACATTTAAGTGGTTAGTTACGTTCATAACTCCGATACCCATATTAAATCACTGCTTGCGAATTATTCTAACTATAAATAACTGGTTAGTCGTGTACATCTAAGTGGTTAGCTACGTTCCTAACTCCGACACCCATATTAAATCATTGCTTGTGAGTTTTTCCAACCTTAAATAACTGGTTAGTCGTGTACATCTAAGTGGTTAGCTACGTTCATAACTCTAACACTTATATTAAATTACTGCTTGTGAATTTTTTCAACCTTAAATAACTGGTTAGTCGTGTACATCTAAGTGGTTAGCTATGTTCATAACTCCAACACCCATATTAAATCACTGTCTGTGAGTTATTCCAACCTTAAATAACTGGTTAGTCGTGTACATCTAATTGGTTAGCTACGTTCATAACTCCGACACCCATATTAAATCAGTGCCTGTGAGTTTTTCCAACCTTAAATAACTAGTTAGTCATGTACATCTAAGTAGTTAGCTACATTCATAATTTCGACACCCATATTAAATCACTGCCTGTGAATTTTTCCAACCTTAAATAACTGGTTAGTCGTGTACATCTAAGTGGTTAGCTACGTTCATAACTCCGACACCCATATTAGATCACTGCGTGTGAGTTTTTCCAACCTTAAATAACTGGTTAGTCATGTATATTTAAGTGGTTAGCTACGTTCATAAGTCTGACACCCATATTAAATCACTGTTTGTGAGTTTTTCCAACCTTAAATAACTCTGACACCCATATTAAATCACTACTTGTGAGTTTTTCTAACCTTAAATAACTGGTTAGTTGTGTACATTTAAGTGGTTAGCTACGTCCATAACTCCGACACCCATATTAAATTATTGCCTGTGAGTTTTTCCAACCTTAAATAACTAGTTAGTCATGTACATCTAAGTGGTTAGTTAAGTTCATAACTCCAACACCCATATTAAATCACTACATGTGACTTTTTCCAACCTTAAATATCTGGTTAGTCGTGTACATCTAAGTGGTTAGCTACGTTCATAACTCCGACACCCATATCAAATCACTACTTGTGAGTTATTCCAACCTTAAATAACTGGTTAGTCATGTACAACTAAGTGGTTAGCTATGTTCATAACTCTGACACCTTTCTTAAATTACTGCTTGTGAGTTATTCTAACCTTAAATAACTGGTTAGTCATGTATATCTAAGTGATTGGCTACGTTCATAACTCCAACACCCATATTAAATTAGTGTTTATCAATTATTCCAACTTATCACGGTAGTTAGTTGTATACATATAAGTGGTTAGCTACGTTCATAATTTCGACATCATATTAAATCAGTACCTGTCAATTATTCCAACCTTATCAAGGTGGTTAGTTGTGTACATATAAGTGGTTAGCTATGTTCATAATAACGACACCAACGTCGCTAACCACTTAGATATACCCGACTAACCACTTAGATGAAATTGACGAAATGAATGAAATTACCCTTCCATATACAATAAAAACAAATACATTATCTCTCTTTTGTTGGTGGGTTCACGTGACATGTAGGAGTGTTAAATGAGAGTTAGGTGAACAGTGGTGTCAAAGTATCATTTTCTTTTTTTTATGAGAGAAATAGTATCTTTTAATCTTAGCGACCAAATTAAGCTGATTTATATTTAGCTCTGAGTTGATTGAGTGCTTCTTAAAAAATTAGTGTTGAACATTAGTGTTTAGTGACAACTAAAAATTGATTTAAATGTAAATCATCAAATATATATATATATATATATATATATATATATATATATATATATATATATATATATATATATATATATTATTAACAAATTTAACTCTAATTTAGTGGAATGATATTTTAATTTTTTAAAACATAAAAATCTGAATCAATTTTTTTTATTTTAAAAATACCGAACAAACTGTGACTTAGGAATTAAATAAATATATTGATAATTTAGAATGTGTTCTATTTTGTTAGTAAAAAGAATTACAATAAATTAAAATATATTTATGCACACACATTTTTATTGTGTAAAGAAAAGGTATGTTGCATTATATTGTATTTGATATTATTAATTGCAATGAATATTTTCAATTTTTCTACTTGAGATAAATATAATTAAACCTTAGTGCAGATCAATACAGTTAATACATATACCAGTTAATCAATTGATTGATATAACTACTAAATCAATGGGTATTTGTTTTGAGATAATCAATTTACTGGTTTTGAAAAAGAATTATAATAAGAAATTAAAATATGGTATTCAAATTAAGAAATCTTGCAATATATATATATATATATATATATATAATCCAAGAGTAAGTGAATGACTTAACCTTTCGTCTTATTTTAAATTGATTGTTCAGATCACTTAGGTAGTTAATTCTTTTTCAGAAAATCATTAATCTACAGATTCTATTTTTTTCTCCTTTTCAATATGTATTTAATAATTATTTAAATATGACAAAAAATTATTATGAAAATCTTTCTATTTTTTAGAAAACCATTCATAACTTGAAATATGTTTTCTATTTCTTTAATCCATAATTCAACTTAACTTGAAAGATTATTTCTCCTAAATTTTATTAAACCTTGTAGGTTGGTGATTCCTTCATGTCTCTAATTCTTAATACTGTGTAGGGGTCATAGTTTATACTATTTTAATCAACTCAATGTTCTTTTATTATTTGTCATATGGAATTATACAAGTTAGCATTGACAAAAAAAAATTATGACAGACTCATTTTACAGGTCTAATATGAAATGTTGCTTTCATATCATCTAATTCTAACATCTTCAATTTGATCGCTTTAATAAACATAAGAGTTATTATACATATGATCTACATACATATAAATATGTTTTACATGGTTCTGATTTTGGCCGACTAATCCAATAACATGGTATATAATCTATTCATGAGAATAGATGTAGCAGGGATAGTAAAATCAATGATGATAGGACCCTTGAGATCAATGATGGTTGAATCATCAGGAAGAGTCGTGGAGATTGATTCTTGTTCCCGAAACATTACTATGTTATTCTGACCATCTCCACTGCATCTTTGGGAATGTAACTTGGATTACCACAAAGAATTATGTGATTATATCCAGAAACCATTTATTCTCATATGTATTTATTTTATCATCTATATGAAAATGAAAAATAAAAAACACAAAAAAATAGAACAAATACCATATAGATAGATTAAATAATATTAAAATAGATATCAATGCTTATATAATTTTTGTAGTTTATAATAAATAGATAAATATAATAAATGAGACTCATCAAAATCCATCCAAAATTAATTTATCTTGTCTAATTTTTTTATTTAAATTTCCAAAGTAATATTTCTAACTACAAATTAATTTATATTTGTGCAGATTTATTATTAGTTTTTTTCCTCGTTTTTCATTTAACAATCAATAATTGTTATTTTATTTATTTTAAGTTAATGTATATATAGGTGTATATATTTATTTAATTATATATATGCACGTGTATCTTTCATATATATATATATATATATATATATATATATATTTTATATTTTTATATTTATTTTATTTTATATTAGCATATGAATATATATTTATGTATTGTATATTATACTCAATATAAGTATAAAATAATTCAACGTGAAGAAGTTACGAATAATTCACTCATAAAATAACATAAAATAAATAATTTATAATAAAAAGTGTCTCCTTCTTTTTATCTTGATAATTGAATAGTTAGTTGAGGGGTGAAAGATGTGATTAGAAAACTTTTTTTTTCTTCTTCTTTTACTTTCTCAATTTCTTTATCTCATTCTTTTTTTCTTTCACCTTGTGATTTTTTTTTTCACCGCTAATCATGTTTATAGACGCATATGTAATGATTACCTGACTGGTTTTCAATTGATTTTATTGTGTAATTTGGTGTCAATTGGATTTATTTTGATTTTCAATTTCTTAGCATTAGAGATTTAGTAGCATAGATAAGGTCATGCACACTTATCATCTTTCAACCTCATCCAAATAAGTCTAAGTTTTTCTTAATTTTTCATTTGAAATTATTTATTTCTTCTTGTTATATTTTATTTAAACATTCAATAAATTAATCAACTAAAAAAAGCAAGAAAATATACGTATATTACAATTATTATAACAATAAATAAAAATAAGTAGGCTTATTTCTTAAAAAAAACTGTAAAAGTTTTTTTTATACTTTCTTGAAGTTAGTTGGATTAAAGTCAACACTACTAGAATTGGAAAATTTATCTCTTTCATGTAATTGTTTTTATGCTTTCTTGAAGTTGGTTGGATTAAAATCAACACTACGAGAGTTGTTAGAGGTGCTTTTGGTTTTGGAGCTTGTGGAGGTATTTTCTAGGGCAGTCGTGTCATTTTTGCTAATAAATATGTTCAATTGAAGGGTTTTAAAAGACTTTGGTTGGGATGTGACTCTTCTTTGTTTTATCAAGCTTTGGTTTGACATATGATTCCTTGAATTCTTAAAGGTAAATGGCGTAAGTGTATACATACTTGTACTACTATGAATTTTAGCATCGTTCATGTCTTAGAGAAGATAATAGTTGCACCGATAGATTGACTTTAAGTGTGGAAAATAATGTTAAGTTTGCTTGATATTCTACTTTACGTGAGTATATTAGGATGAACTTTTTTCGTAACAGATTCCAATTCTTTTGTTTCAAAATTTGAATTTTATTTTCATGAGTGTAATGTTCTCTCCTCATATCTTCTTTTTATTTTTCTCTAATAATTTTTTTTCATATAATAAATGATATTTAACACGAATATTTTATTAAAAAATTGATTAAATGTAATTTTTTATTATATTTATGTTAAGCTTCTTCTCAAAGTGAGTTGTGGCCACACAATCCGGTCATAGATCGAGGTTTCATTGCCTTTTGTGAAATTTATAATCACTACAGGAAAATAATGAAATAACTGTCAAAAAGATGTGAGTTAATGGGTCCACGCAAGAAGCGTGGGCTAAACCCATTCTAAAATGTCACGTGATATGAATAAGAAAATTAAAAAATAAAAAATAAAACAAAGCAAGGGTGTTACCCACACACCAAAATATTATTTGTAATTAATTAATTGCAAGTAGTGTCGGTTAGACCCACGCAAAATGCAAAAGAAAATTCAAAAAAAAAAAAAAAAAAAGAAAAAAAAAATTAAAAAAAAAAAAAAAAACAAGCGGGGGCCAAACCCACCCACCACAATATTGTTTTGAATTAATTAATTATAAGCAGTGCGGGCTACCTACGCATAATGAAAAAAATTTAAATAAATAAATAAATAAAACGACGGTGGGCCCATGCACAATAATAAAATGCAAAAGAAAATTAAAACAAAAAACAAGCAGGAGCTAGACCCACACACCACAATATTGTTTTGAATTAATTACAAACAGTGTGGGTTCTAGAACCCACGCATAATGGAAAAAAGACTTTAAAGTAAAAAATAAAAATAAAATGGCGGTCAAGCCTATTCACAAAAATAATGCTTGCAATTAATTAATTGTAGGAAGTGTGAGTTT
>Ga0209700_109944_pt1 | contig 10398 bp, 7 predicted proteins | sample SiratroredBW_FD_187528 | JGI IMG/M metagenome (GOLD analysis project Ga0209700, IMG submission 187528) | Root nodule microbial communities of legume samples collected from California, USA - Siratro red BW (SPAdes) (version 2) | ecosystem: Host-associated > Plants > Roots > Nodule | place: USA...
ATTCGTGATTTAAGTTCTAAATGACCACACGCGTCATAGGGAATTTAGTTTAAGGAGTTTCAATTTTCGTTTGGGATTATCAAAAGACCGAACGCGTCTATGATATGCCGAAATGAAATTAAACTTTCAAACTAATAAATATATAATAATCAAAAATAAATAAAAATATCAAATTTCTCAACATAACTCAAATTGGGTAGAACTACGTATTCCCTGATTCTTCACCCGTTAAGGATGTTGATACGTAGGAGCAGGGTCAATCCTTGTCGGGTCCTTTAATTTAAAAATTATTATTTTGTCTTTTAAATTGTTTTTTTTATATATTATATTTTTGGGAAAAATAAATATTCTAAAAACCACATTTGATTTTGATTATTTAATTAAAGGTACTGTCTTAAGACAGACGCTGTGGGGTGCTAATACCTTCCCCACGCGTAACCGACTCCCGAACTCATTTCTAGTTCGCAGACTTATTCCTTATTCTTTTCCTAGTTTTTCCATAGTTTTTTTCATAAAAAATTATGGTGGCGACTCCATTTATTTCTTTTTATTTGTTTTTATTTGGACCGCCATTTCCGTCGTGATTTTTAGGTCGCGACAACTTCACCAATCTGACGTGCTGGCCAAACAGAAGTCTACGGCGAAGTGGTTGGTGGAAGGGCAACTTAACACAAAATTTTTCTACAAAATGATTAATTGGGAGAGAGTTAAAAATAGCATTAGAGGGATATAAACTAGTAATGGGTGGTGTGAGGATCCTAATATGGTTAAGAAGGTTACAAGATCAAAGTTTACGGATAGGTTTTCCTAAGGATCAGTAAAGCGGATAATGATGCTATAACAAAAGAAATATCAGAGAAGGAGGTTAGAAAAATTGTATGGGACTGTGAGGGGACAAAGACCCCTGGACTAGATAGTTTTACGTTCTGTTTTATTAAACAGGCCTGGGGTGTTATAAAAGATGACATGTTGATAGCTGTTTTGGCTTTTATAAGTTTCGAGCGTGACCTAGAGGAAAAAATGTGTCATTCTTAACTCTTATCCCAAAGTTAGACAACTCACAAAATCTTGAAGAGTATAGGCCAATCTCTTTGGTGGGATGCATGTATAAAATCATTTAAAATTGTTTGGCTAACTAATTGAAGGGGGTTATGAGTCAGGTCATTGATCAAAAGATTAGTTTATTTTTTTGGAAAATAGGAGTTTACTTGAGAGTGTGGTAGTGGGCAACCAAATAATAGATGATGCTAAGAGAAATAATAAGAAGTATATAGTTTTCAAATTTGACTTTGAGAAGGGTTATGACTCAGTTAATTGAGAATATTTATTATATATGATGGGTAGACTTGGGTTCTGTGAGAATTGACTTAAATGGATTAGAAGCTGCCTTGAATCATCTTCCATGTTAATATTAGTCAACGAAAATCCTACTATGGAGTTTAAACCCTAGAAAGGACTTAAGCAAGGCGACCTACTTGCATCCTTTCTTTTTCTTATAGTTGTTGAAGGCCCAACAGGGGTTGTTAGGACTGTCGAAAATTTAGGACTTAAAAGGACTTAGTGTGGGTAGGAATGAAGTAAGTATTAGCATGTTACAATTTGCAGATGACACAATGTTTATGTCAAAACATTGTCACCATTAAAAGCATCTTGAGGTGTTTTGAGTTGGCTTTGAGGCTAAGGGTTAATTTGTCAAAGATCTCTGTAGGAGGTATACGAGTAGACTGTTTGAGTCTTCAAAGGTATATAGCCATGCTAAATTGCAGGATTATTGACATTTAATTTGTGTATTTACGTGTTCCTATTGGCGGGAACCATAAAAGAGTGTCTTTTTGGAAGGGTGCGTTGGATAAGACTAGAAAGAAATTAGCTAGGTGGAGAGTAAACTTATATATATGGCTGGTAGGGTCACTATGATTAAATCTGCATTGTCATTTATGTTTTTATTTTACCTTTCTCTCTTTAAGGTGCCAAAAGTTGTTAACAAAGAGATAATTAAAATTTAGAGACAGTTTATGTGGGAGAGGGGTGCTGATAGGAAAAGAAATCAGTGTGGGTTAAATGGGAGAAAATTTACTCAAGTAAGTATAGAGGAGCCTAGGGGTTAAAAATATTTTGGTCTTTAATAAGGCTCTACTTGGGAAGTGGAAATGGAGGTTAGGATTAGAGAAAAAGGGGCTTTGGAGGGAAATAATTAAATCCAAATATGGGTCTTGGAATTCAAATCTGAAAGAATCCACTTGGTGAACAAATTTGAGATATATTTGTGGGAATAATATTGAAGGAAAGTGGTTCAATGATAATTTGAATGGAAATAGGGTAAAGGAAATAGTATTAGGTTTTGGGCAGATACTTTGGCAAGGGAAAATCGTTGAGGGAAGAATATCCTAGACTATTTGTAAATTCTTTGCAATAGGATCTCATAGTCCAAGAAATGGGTGAGTGGTAAGAGAATGTTTAAGAGTGAAAATTGAGATGGAGAAGATCATGGTTTGAGTGGGACAACGGGAGTGTGGAGGATTTTTGGGCTAACAATATAGCATAATGATCCTAGTAATCAACAAAAGGATCAAGTTAAATTAGGAACTGAGTACTCAATAAGTGTAAGTGATGCTTATTGTAAGATTTTGGGGGATAGGGATGGTGAAAAGGAGGAAGTCTTCTAGTCTTTATGGAAGACAAAAGTTATACCAGCTGTCCAAATTTGTGCTTGGAAACTTATGATTAATAGGTTACCCACTAGAGAAAAACTTTCTAAGATCAGGATCTCCATCCAAAGTATGTCATACGTGTTATGTACAACAGGAGTAGAAACTTCAAGCCATTTATTTTTTTCTGAGGTTATTGGGAGATTATGGAATAGGTGCGAAAGGTGGCTAGGAGTACAATTTGTTCATCATTGCTCGGCCTTTTTTGGGTTTCAGTGTGTTCGGGAGAAGCGGGGAAGAAAAGGATCCAATGTGTAGAGAGTTCTATGAATGATGATAGTGTGGTCCATTTAGAAAATAAGGAATGATATTGTATGTAAGAGTATAATTTGGGACGTTGTAGAAATCTTGTCTATAGTTCAATCTAAATCTTGGGCGATTATAAGAAATAAATTTAAGAATTCCGACTTTTCTTTTTTTGATTGGGTTATTGTTCCAATGGAGTGTATTAGAATGGTGAAGGGTTAAGTAAATGGGTGGTACAGTGTACGTTTAGACTGCTTCAGGTGTTTTTGGGGCTTATTGGTAGTTATATTCAATTGTTGTAGTTTTTCTGTGAAGATGTTTACCGTTGATTTTTCTTCTTGACCGTTTGTCATAATTTTTGCATAGATGTTTTGATGTTATGTTGGTGTAGAGAGGTTAAATTATGGGTTTAGCTATCCTACTTATTTTAGGGCTATGTATTTTGGGTCACAAGAAGGAGCTATCAAATGCTGTTCTATGCTTAGCTATCTTACTTATTTCATTGCTTTGGAGTTTTTTTGTAATACTGTGCTTAATTTGTATTTTGGGCAGTTATGTTGTTGTGATGTGGTTTTCTTTAGTAATGTTGGTTGTATAAGGATCTCGGTAACGATATTTTGTTGTTACGACAGAGGTTCTTGTGATGAGAAGGATCAATTACTCTTCGTGTGTATGTTTTTCTATATATAGGTTGGGATAACCTTATTATTCTTATTTATATAACATTTTGTTGCTGATTAAAAAACATTTTGTTGCTGATTAGAAAAAAGGATAAACTTTAAAAGTAAATATAAAATAAAAACTAGCAGATATGATTGTGTATGTTCTATTATGAGAGAATTCATTAATTATAAATGATAATTTAATTTTTGATTGTATAAAAAATAACAATAAAAAAATGGATAGAGAGACTAATATTTTATTTTAGGATTAATTTCTACCAATTATTTAGAGGATTGATTTAATAATATGGTTGATATTAAAATTGAATGTGACTGTACTTTACTCTTTTATAAAAACAACGAAGTATTGCTTAGAAACTTAATGTTGAAACATAAGGATCAATTAATATCAATTTCTATTTTTTTAGTGTAATTAATATTTTTATTATCTTTTTATTCTCGTGATACATCAAAGAAATATAAAATGTAATATTAGGTGAAAAATGAGTACACCACTTAAATATTATACATATGTATTTTTATTGATGTCTATTTCTTATGTTCATATTGTTAATAATTATGAAATTGAAAACATATTTTTTTAGATTTTGAATTAATATTTATTCATATAAATAGTGGTCGTCGAGAGTGTTGACAACAGCGTTTCACATTAAATGTCATTACTTTTTATTTTTTTATAATATATTACTTATTATATTAAACAAAATATTGTGTTCACCAAATAATAAGCATGCTAATTAACTCAACAAAAACATAAATAAAATAATTAATTATATAATATCTATAACATATCATTATATTTGATTCTAATATTTGCTTAAATTGGACAATCAAAGTTGAGAATTCTTGACTTTTCATGAAATGATTGAAAATAGTAGTAAGAGATTTCTATCAATATGAAGTCAGTTATTTGATTCTCCGCGTTGATATGAATGAGAGTGAATAGTCATTTTTAAACAATCTCATGAATAAAATGATATTTAATATTTAAAAAAATTATATTAACTTTTCTATAGTTATAATTATCGTAACTTGTTTACAAATCACTTTGATATTTTTACTCTTTTTTATAATTATTTTACAATTTGTTCAATTTGTATTTGATATTCTTATTTTAATTATATTTATACAATATAATTTTTATTTTTTATATTTGATATTAAAAAATGTGTTAAGTATTTGATAATAATATGTTTCTTTTGATGTGATTTTTAATTTTTTTATAAAAAATTATTTAATTAATATTTGTAATAGGTATACCATTTCTCAATGAAAATGAGATTAAAAGAATGTATACCTATTAAATATATAAAAATAAAAATGAAGATGAATTTTTTCTATACCTGCCTAAACCATTATCATTCCTCTTCTTGCCTCGTTGCAAATATCTTGGAGTACTTGCTAACATCTTAGAATGCTTTTAAAATGGTTCTAAAACTACTGTACATAAGTGCCACGTATGTCAAACAGTGAGAGGATATTTTTAAAATGGGAGACAGGTTATGATCCATTTTTATCTTTTGAGATGTTTGTGGGGTATCAATATCTGATTCTGGATGCTTTAAACATACCTCGTATGAAGCTAGCTTAAGGTGTTAAGGTGTTAGTCTATGATAGAATTTTTTAATATTTGTTTTGGAAGATACTAATAGATGTTTTCTTGAGAAATTTCAATCTAGAATAAATAACTATTTGGAGCCAGATCTTTTATGAAAAGCTCTTTTTGGGATGTTGCAATTTTAATTTAAAATAATGAATAAATTTAAAATATATGATTAAATTTATTAACTTATTATTACGATTATAAATATAAATATTAATATAATATGAATTATGAATGTTATTTTATCAATTTTAAGTATAAGATTGATGTAGGTGGTGTGAAAGAATTTTTGCATACCGTAGATACCAAATAAGAGGACTCTATTACATAAATGGTTCCTTAACGTAAACTTTGATTTTTATGTTGTAAAACTTTAACTTTTATGAGAGTGTGACTATAATTTTATTACAAATATAAAAATATATTTATTTTAAAATTTCATTGTTATTAAATATATCAGTTAACCATGTGATAGTAAGATAATCCAAGAATAGTATTTAAAATTAAATTATATTTATTTTGAAAAAATGATTGAATCTCTAATAACTTTTGGTAAAGGATGAAAAATAAACTCTTTTTCGTAATATTATTCAAATTCATTTTGATCTTGATAAGGAATATTTTGCATTAATTGGGTATAAATATGATTATGTTTAATAGTCGATTTTTTAAATTAGAATTAGATATAAGACAAGAAAGATATATTCTCGTCCTTCTCTTCATACCGGTTCCAATACCAACTCCTCCTATTCTCATATTTATTTTTAATTTAAATTAATAAAAAAAATTTAGTTTATTAAATAATTTAAAAGATTTATATTAACTTTTTTATCGTAATTTATTTCTAGATCACACATTTGATACTTTTAATCTTTTTTATAATTATTTGACAATTTATTTAATTATTATTTGATATTTTTATTTTATATTAATATAATATAATTTCTTTTTAATATTTGACATTACAGAAAAACATATATTGAATATTTGATAATATATATTTTTATTATAATTTTTATTTTTATAAAAAATTATTTAATTAATATTCGAAACGATTCTCGATGAAAATGGAAATAAATAAAAAATTCGTAACCATTAAATATATAAGGACGAGGATATAATGAGGAGGATAAGATAAATTTTTACTATAAAAGGTAGGAGATAGCTGCGTAACCCATTATCACTCCTCTCGTTGTCTCATTGAAAATATATCATTCCTCTCGTTGTCTCATTGAAAATATCTTAGAATACTTGCTAACACGTCCGAATGCTTCTCTTTTTAAATTTTTTCTAAAAGTACTATATGTAAGGGCCACGTATGTCAAACAATGAGAAGATATTTTTAAAATGGGAGACAGGTTATGGTCCATTTTTATCTTCTGGGATATCTGTGGTTTTGGAGCATAGTAATGTTATTTTCATGACCACTCAAAGTTTCTTCACATTAATCAAAGTGTTGTTTAGTGAAACATGACACACTTATTAGAATCTCAACAAATTATTACACAACGGGAAAAGGTATCTAAATGCTAAAACACAACACTCCTAGTGTTTATTTTTCTTCATCTCAACATTTGGCTAGATGATGGTAGAAAAAGGTAAGAGTGGAGCTCACAACAACTACAATAATGCATTTGAGAAACCCTAGATGCAATCTTCTTGCTTATGCTTTCCTAGTCAACACTATTGTAATATTGCTGAACTCAGTTTTCTCCTTAGACATACGATCAGCCAAAAGTTTGAGGAAGCGGCTAAAAACCTCTTCAATGATATCTTCTCCAAAGTGGCTAACCAGCATAGGTTCTGCCACAGACCTCATGCACTGTGCCAGGTTATATCCACTTTCACTAAGTGTTTCAGACCTTTCACATTCAAACTCGAGCATTCCAATTCTCAAGAGGGTTCCAATTCACCTCGAACACCTCTAGACGATTGATGGCAAATGATCCTTCTTTAAGAACTTCCAATTTCACTTCAGATGGTGATGGATTGTATTGGGGGACGTTAAAACCATCCAATTGCCCTTTCTTTATTATTCCCTGCACCAATTACTCAAAGAATTCATATATATTTTGCCAAATTAGTAGAAGCATAGCATCAAGTCCTTACCTGCAGAGACATATCACTAAGAGCTGTAGCCATAAGCTCCCAAATAAGGTAGCCACCCTCCACGCTGGCTGGATCCTCCACTTCTTCTCTTCTTCCCAAAATTGTGAGAACCATACGACCTCCTTCAACTAGTTCCTCTGCACGACACTTGAGAAAGCTAGAGAAATCTCTCTGAAATTGGTGGTAGTAAGATCTCCCAACATTTGATGGGCTTGCTCTTCCTATATAAATGTTCCCCCTGTTGTTGTCTATACCCTCAGGAACCTAATATAATTATTTATCACCAATAACTCACAGTTATTACTTCCATTCCATATATTATCACATTAGCCACTCCTACAAAATACAAAGGCCAACCAAAGAATTTGATTAACATATGCATATGCATGTACCTTAGATAGCCATTGGAGGCTGTAAGAGGAATGGACAAAATGAAGACTTTGATCTGGGAAAACCCTGTCATAGAAAGAACCGGGGACCCCAGAGAAGTAGCAGGGACCAATTCCACCTTCCATTTCATTTTGCAATTGCTCTTTAAAGCTGTCAAGGGACGTAAAGATGCTGTTGAAGTCATTCCCAGGGAGATCATTCAGAAACACCTTGTATTCTGGAGATTTATGGTTCAGTTTTCGGCAAAGCTTCTCCACAGTCTTTATGAATTCAGACACAACAAACAAAGTGTTTGGTCCAGAAGAGCAACCCAAATCTGCAATTGCCAAGCTTCTCGGGAGTGTGCTGCTATACAAACTAGTTATGGCTTCTTGTATTATGGGCTTTGACAAAGTAATCGCCTTTTGCTGTAAATCAATGACAAACAATTTGTGGTTGTTTATATATAAATTAAAATTTATGTTATAGAAAAGAACATTTTGAAGTGGGTAAAATGAAGACAGAAGCATGGAGGATTAGTATACCTGAACAAAGGAGTTGTTTGCATAGCTGGTGTTTCCAGCACCCCCGTTCATGTGCAGTACCTGTGCTACTTCCATTATTCAATCTTAATTTCTTCAATTCTTTTGCTTTTACTGATGTGATCCAACTTCATATTACAGACACACATATATATATATATATATACACACATGTTTATGAGCATACTCCTTTTTCAATCACAAAATCATGTTTTTTTTTACCATGATTTTAAATAAAATAGCATTATTTAATAATTGGTGATTATTATATAATCTCATTAGAAGTTATTATTGTCTAAAGTGACTATTTCTTGCTCTTAACTTTTTATTAAAGTAGTGTAATTATGTGAAAATTTATTATTAAAATAAATAATGTTTTTATGTAAATAAATAAGTTGTAATATGATATAATTTTATTAAGAAGTTGAATGTATTATATAATTTTAGTTTAGTAAAAGTAAAATCGTATCAACTTATCATAATTTTAATTAAAGTTAATTAAAATTTAAATTATCTTATTTTAAATGAAGTGATATTAAGATGATATGATTTTATTTAAAATAAAATATTATAAATATTTTAATTAAAGTTATATAAATCTTAAAGGATGTGATATTTATATTGAACTCAATGTTACACTAAGATAATTTACCTTTTTCTCCAACCAAAGATTGTGTCATACGCAATTTTTTACCTTTTTCTCAATAAAACCATTTACTCATTTCACTGATAAGTGGACAAAATACCACCACTTTAGTTAAAAAAAAAAAAAAAAAAACCCTTTTTGGCATGGAATGTTTCGTCACAAGTATGCGGCACGTGGCACCAATCCAGATAAAGAAATTCACCAACCAACCATGGTGAAAGGGATCGATGATTAATGATTGGAGTAAGAATGAGTTTATCTTTAAAAGCGCATCTCATATTTACAAGTACATGTTTTATACGTGAAAAGAAATATTTGATTTATTTAATATAAAAGAAGCACTAATTACAATTTTGTATTTAAGCTAATAATCTCTAAATTTTTAATTTAAACGAAGAAAAGTACAATAATTAACAAGATAATGTTATAAAAAAGGTAAAATTTAATATGACAACTGACGTTAAAGTGAAAAAAAAAATTGTACTTATTTTGAAAAGGATTCGATTTTCAAAATTAAACGTATAAAATAATACTTGTATAATTACATTCTAATGAAAACCAATTAGTTTCACAAAAGGAAAGGTAAATGCGTTTTAAATTTTATTGTAAATTAAAATTGATTTATAAATGTTACTTTTTTAAATTACATATAAACCTATATATAAGTTAATTTTAATTTTTAAAATTATTTTATTTTTATCGTTTCTTTTCACCCTAGTGTTCACAGCTAATTTTGTATAAATATACTCCTAATATATGCATCCTTTAAGGTTCCATTTCCAAGTTAAAAAAATATGAGAATATTAAGAATCGATGTTATATGCCATTAAACTCTTTTTATGTGATATTTTCACTCAAATTCTACGGAAGTTCCATGAACCTTATTCAGTTTATTTTAATAAATTAGAAAAATATGTGGAGATTGCAAGTCACGAACATTAATCTCATTTATTTTTTATTTTAGGAACAAAAGTAGGACAAAAGTTTAAAGAATAATTTTCAAAATTTTAATTGAATAAGGTAATTCAAATTTATTGAATTTTATTTTTTTTATTTGGTTAAAATATTCAATTACTAGCAAATATAAAAAAATATTTAAATACGAAATAATTTTTAATAATTAAAAATTTTGATGTTGAAGATTTCTCTTAATTAATTTTAGTTGATATTATTTTGTAGTTAAAGTTTGTTAAGTTTTTTCAACTAATATTAATAAAGCTTTTTATTCAATTATGATCGAGAGATATTGATGCTTTTACAACCTTGTTGTGTAGTTAGGATTTTTTTGTCGACTTAGATAACAAATTCGTCAACTTAATAATAGAAAAAATAATCATGTTAACTAGAATTTTTAACCAGTCAATATTAAAAAAATCTAAATTAATTATTAATAAAGAATAATAATGTTGTTGTTGATGAAAAAACAATCACTGCACATAAAAAAAAAAAAAAAAAATAAAAAAAAAAAAATTTAAAAAAAAAAATAAAAAAA
>Ga0209700_109946_pt1 | contig 10395 bp, 4 predicted proteins | sample SiratroredBW_FD_187528 | JGI IMG/M metagenome (GOLD analysis project Ga0209700, IMG submission 187528) | Root nodule microbial communities of legume samples collected from California, USA - Siratro red BW (SPAdes) (version 2) | ecosystem: Host-associated > Plants > Roots > Nodule | place: USA...
AAAAAAAAAAAAAAAAACTACACCCAAAACCACTTCAAAATAGCCCCAAAACAACCTCTGTCGTCACTGCCGTTCTTCCCGCACCGCCAATCGCCGCCGCTGTACCGCCCGCCCCCGCCACTCCTCCTTCGCCGTCGCCGCTGCCGCTTTGGGTTGGTAGACCTAACATAGGTTTGAAGTAAGTTGGTAGTGGCTTAGGGTTGAGGTGATGATGGCCTAGGGTTGTGAAGTTGGGGTCTTCCTATTCGCACTCCCACATTACCATAACACCCCTTAACTCAATAAAAAAAATAATTCTGGGTTTATTTTTTTCCAGCCCAATTTTTAAAAAAGAAAGAATTTTTATTTGTGTACCTCCATAGTTTAAGCTTATATTTTGCATGTTTTTTTCCTTTTAGTTTTTAACAAAAATAAAATTTTAATATAAAAATTTGGAAATAAAATTTTGGGATTATTATATTTGTTTAATATGTTAAATATCAAATGACTGCTCGCGTCATACGATATTTAATATTATTATTCTAAGGTTTTTTAAAATATCAAATGGTCGCACACGTCATACGATATTTAATATAAAACTTTGGAAATAAAATTTTGAGATTATTATATTTTTTAATAATATTAAATATCAAATGGTCACTCACGTCATACGATATTTAATATTATTATTCTAAGGTTTTTTTAATATCAAATGACCGCACGCGTCATACGATATTTAATATAAAACTTTGGAAATAAAATTTTGGGATTATTATATTTTTTTTAATAATGTTAAATATCAAATGGTCACTCGCGTCATATGATATTTAATGTTATTATTCTAAGATTTTTTTAAATATCAAATGGTCGTACGTAGCATGTGATATTTAATGTAAAACTTTGGGGTTGTATATTCTAGATACTTTGAAAATAAATATCTTTTTAAAATATGTAATTTTTAAAAATAAAAAATTATAAAGTTTCAAAACTTAAAAATATTTCTATTACTAAAAAAGCATATATGAAAATTTCAAAATTTCAAAACTATCAACAGACAAATTTATCCAAAGAACTACGTAATCCTGATCCTCCATTCCTGGTGGAGATATGTAGGAGAAAGGTTAAACCTTGTCAGGCCCCTTCCAAAAATAAAAAAAAATATTTTTGTTTATTTTTATCTTCATTTTTGTCTCATTTTTTTGGGAAAATAAACATTTTGAAAATTATACTCATTTTATTTATTTAATTAAAGGTACCATCTTAGGACGGGCGTTGTGGGAGTGCTAATACTTTCCCCACACGTAACCGACTCCCTAACCCAAAATTCGGTTTTCACAGACTTGCCTTATCCTTTTCCGGTTTTTCCATAGTTTTCCATATAAACTATGGTGACAACTCCTTTGTTTTGAAAATTAAAATAAATTATTTTTATCTGTCATCCCCGTCGTAACCCCAATTATGACATAAAGATTCTCATTGTGTGTAAATTATATAACCGACTTCATTCCTAATGTTAGAATCATTGGCACACCTTTATATAATCCTCCTTGTCAAAGTGATGATATGACAATAACTATTATAAATACCAAATAAATAGTTAAAAATTTACCATTTTTAGGAATCCCCAATTTAAAACGACCTTTGTTAGCATAGAAATTGATGCCTCTATGATTGGTTATGGGCGAATTTTAAAATAAAAACTCTTAGAAAATGAAGAGTAAATAGTTTTAGGTATTATTTGGGAATTTGACATTCTACCTAACAAAAATAGTCTGCTGTTAAAATAGAAATCCTTTTAATAGTCTTATGTTTGCAAATTTTTCAAGATGATTTATTTAATAAAAGGTTTCTAATTCACATTGATTATAAACAACACAAAGTGTTTTAATAAAAAGATGTTTAAAATTTGGTTTCTAAACATATTTTTGCTAAATTTGAAGCTTTATTATTATTTTGATTTTGAAATTAAACATACTAAGGAGAAAACAATTCACTTCCCAATTTTTTAACCCAAGAGTTTTGACAGGATCTGCATAATGGAAAACTCACAAGTAAATTTTAATATGGTCCTCCACTAGGATCAAATAAAACTTCAAGATCATCAATATCAGATAAAGATCAATATAATGCTCCATTGAGATCTGATAAAGCTTGTATCCAATATCATTAAGGCCACAAATGCCTACTAGTAAAGCATTAACCACCCTAGCTAATAAAGTCAAAACTTCATCCCAAATATCAAGTGCATTAACATCCAACAACTGTTTTACCCCTTTACAATATGACAATTCCCTTATAGGACTTAAAGATTTTACTACCTGACTTCTTCAAACATCCAATATACCAAAACCTTCAACAACCTCTATAGATGAATACTTAGACAAACAAGAAGTTATGCCAATTTAATTTTTAAGAAAGCATGATTACAAGAAACCCTAACAAATAGCTAAAAATTTATTCTCACTAGAATTTTGTTATCCACCAATGAATACCAATAAAACTAAGACCTTTTATGAATTTATACTTGTATATAGTGACTCTATAGAAGTATATCACAATAAGGACACATAAGGAAATATTCAAGTTTTAAAAATTAAGATATTATCTATTTTGACTCCTTATGAATGGAGCTAACCTCTCCATTGTAAGAAAATTTTTCACCATATCATTCATACCCCAAAATTATTCTTACTAATGGAAGCTTGGACTCGTATGTTTTATGTTAATCTAGAAAAACACTTTTGGTTTATTTGGTTCATGAGAGGAATTTCATTAAAAATTCCTAAATTGGTTTATCAAATGGTTAGTAGATTTTGGACCTAATCCACAATAGTCCCAAAAATAAATAAACAAAGTGTGTTCCTATTATAGAGAAAAATGTTGATCAACATTTGTATCTAGATATAGGTTAATTGCCTTTGTAGCTTCTCAATCATTACTTGGATCTTAGCTTGATAATTAGATGGGAAGATCAAAATAAAATGGTGGAAAAAAAATTAATAATGATTTAATTAGTAAATAAAAAATTAAGGAATGGTACAATGAGCTGCAACCACAATAACTCAATATGAAGGCGTTATTCTTAGCTTAAAAGCAAATAATAATGGCATCCTTAACATCCAGTTTCTTAAAAGACAAATTTGAGAAGACTCTTCAAAAAGCCACTTCAACTTAAGGATCACCTAAAGTCAACACATAAGAAGAATTCTATCAATATAATCCATATCTACAAAATGAAGATATATATTATTGAGAAGGATCAATAAAAATTGTGAGCAAGAGAAAATAATCTTTCAATTATGTTAGAGGTACTCATTGCATGTCAAAAGGAATCCTTCTAACAAAGAAAGGTAGAGTGTTTTTGTGATGTACACTTCTCTTCTAAAATAAATTGTTTTGGTATTATCAAATTCTCTTAACTATTCAAATTCTCTTAACTATTTCCATTTATATTGTAAGATGTGTTTCTGTAAATCTCTTTTACTTTGTATTTATATTGTTTTTTCATACTCAAGTTCTTTAAATCTTTGTTACTATTTTGTTTACAATGTGTCAAACTAAATTTTACAACTTATAAATACGTCACACACATTAAATTATTAATTAAAATAATTATTTGTATAATTTATAATAAAAATGATAATAATTATAACTAAATTTAAATTAATGAAACTCTTTATATATGACAAATGAAAACTAAATTTAACCCTAACTTTATAAAATATAAAAATTTGAGTACTGCACTACTCCATTTATTATTCTTTTATTGACATTTAATTATCCTTCACATGCATTTTATAAAAACCTTTTGAAATGTTTCTGAAACTATTAAGTGATCATCCTCAAAATTAAATTGATATATTTATTTAATTTGCACTTGGTAATTAGAATATGATTTATAAATGTGTATCTGCAAAATGTTTTAGAGTATTTTCAATGTAGGGTCATCATTAGAGTCAATGGAAAATTTAAATCTTATAAAATATTTGTTTTGGAACATACTAATTTGACATGAATATTTAAATGACTCTTAAATAATACCCTAACTTTTAAATGTCGTAAGAATAAAGAACGAAGTATTTCTTAAGTTCTAAAAAACTAAGTGTAAATAAAAAATTATTGAACTGTCATTTTTGTAAGACTCTCACGATAAAACAAAAGTTGCAAGAAAATATTAAAAATAATGTAATATAATAATAAGATTAAGATTCTAATTGCCATGTGGAAAAAAGTTATATTTTAAGACAACAGAATATAAATAAACAATAGCAGGATAGATATAAATCGACAAATACACATATATAAAGTTAAAAAAAATAAAGAAAATGACATAAAGACCATGTCTTTTTTGCAAAAATGTGACAAAACCACGCTATTTAAAAATATAATGAAAAAAAATCTTGGGCACTATAATTTGCGACATAATCCGTAATTAAGGAGTAAGACTCGCAATTAAACCCGATATCAGTTATATTATTTTTTTTATCTCTTGAATATTTTTTTATTTTAGATTCTTGATACCTTAAAACCAAAGTGATATAATTGTGAATTTTGTCATTAAATATGTTTGTTGCTTTTCTATACAATTTCCTCAATGTTTGTTATAACATTGCAATTTTACGCTGTCTATGAATAAGTTAAATTTTCAAGTTTTGGACTATTAATTGGTGGAACTTGTGGGAATTACACATAATGGGAGCTTCAACAGCTTCATCATAAAGTTACCTTGAACAAGATTCATGTGAGGCACTTTCGGAAATTCTATTAGTGTGGCGAAGAAGAATGGATTTCGAATACGAGTAGTGAAAGTAATCGAATATTAGAATTTCAGAAAAGTTTCATCAAAGGTAGAGGAATAAGGTTGGGAGGGGCTTTTAATAAGTTGGAGAATACCCCGTAATATTTTGGAAAAGAAAAAAAAAGAAGAAAATCTAGGAAAGAGTGGTAATACTATTGTTCATTTTTTACAACCATATTACGGTTCTTTTACATAAATAGTACATATTTAGATAAATTTTAAAAAAATTATAAGGATAAGTAAGTCACTAGAAGAAAACTTATTTTTAATAAAGATTATATTTATAATATTTTCAAGGGTTTTAACCTCCACTAAGTGTAGTACCCGTGGTTTGAATTTTTGCGAGAAGAGCCCGCATAGTTAATTGATTACCGACGATTTTACTAATTCTTGAAATGACAATTATTAACCCCTGTTATTTCTGATGGTTTGAAACCCCCGCTAATTTTGGCAGTTTGAAATTCGACGGTTTCAAACGTGAACTCCGTTAAATGTATTTTTTATATTTTTTTTATGGACTATGAAACAACTTAATAAATCATAAAAAGAAAAATATTGGTATTTAAAATTTAATATAACATTCATAAAAGCAACAAAGAACAAAGTCTACAACTCTAAAGTAAGATAATGTAAACTTCAAATTTTAAGGTTTTTGAACATTACACTATCATTAGTTCTCAATCACAAAATTAAGCATAATGAAAACACTAAATAACTTTATCCAACTATGATTCTTGATGTTGATCATTAGTTTCTTCATTAGGGACACTTCCTTGATCAGATACTTGATATATAAAGAATAATCATACTTAGTAACATTCAAATTATAATATAAAATATATATTGATTTAAACAAGATTTAAATATTACTGATGACGTTTAAAACTTAGCAAAGTCATGAGGCAATTCACCGAGATAATTTTGAACCAAAAAATTCATCAATGTCTTCATTTCATTAACTTGTGATGTTAGTGTAGAAACCTATTTTAAAACATACAATCAATGAAATTATTCAAACTCAATAATATTGTTGCAACCTCGTCGACGTCGAACGACAATCCAAAAAGAAAAAAAAGTTAATTGTGTAATATGAAGGAAATAAAGAAAAACAATAAAAAATTGAGTCACCACCACAATTTTAAGGAAAACTATGGAAACCAAAATAAAAAGAAAGGGTAAAGGAGTCGGTTACGAGTGGGAAGGTATTAGCACCCTACTTCGTTTGTCCGAAGACATTACCCTAAATCGAAATGTGAATGATAAATAACAGATTTTCTAGATGCTTTAATTTCCTAATTTAAATAAAGAAGCGTAGGCAAAAATGGGGATTTAAATTAAGGGAGACCCAATGAGGATTGACCTCGCTCCTACGTATTTCTATTATAAAACAAAAAATCAGGGCATATGTAGTTCTTCCTATAACAAGGGGAGTTGAGTTTTTGTGATTTTTTTTTATTATTTATTATTATCTATTTTTCCTATTTATTATTATTGTTATTATTATTTTACTATTTTATTGTTTATTTTTTAAAAAAACTGAATTGAGTGACAAGGGGTATTTTGGTCTTTTTTCTTTTTTGAGTTTAGTAGGAAAAGAGACACAAATTATGTGAGCAAGGAAAAAGGTAGATCAAAAGGATGGCAGCTGTGGTGCTAGTACACCACGCACAGTGCCAACAAACATGGCTTGCATAGGGTTGCATGACTAGTTAGGGTTATCTCGGTCCGCTAAATTTTCAATGCATGAAAGATAACAACAAACGTGTATTTCCTTACACTGTGAATTTAGATGAGCCAAAGTTTCCCCAGGATTAAACTAAGTTTATTAATTGGACAAATAAAAAGTGTAAACATAGGTATGGCAGAGAGATTTTTCTTAATCACCACAGATGAACCCTAATGAGACATAATACGTGCATTATTATCATGAGAGTATATTACATGGATCCAAATAGTGGAGTTTTTCCAAGAAACAAGCAAAGAGCCAAGCTAAACACATCCCTTAGGCAGCATTCGTGCCATTAGGAGGTTCACTTAGCTCATGTAGGTCTCTTGAACCAAGATGGCACAAATTGGGACGTGAAACAGGCCCCATGCAAGACATGCAAGTGTAACCAAAACGTGATGAAACCCTAACTTTGATGCAGATTTGAGGGATCAAATGGAATCATAAATGAATAAACCATATATGTAATTGAAGAGCTCCATGAGCTCTTTCCAACATACCCTCACACGCACTCTATAGCTTCAAGGATATTGAGAACGAAAACCTCAAAGTGGTGTCAACGACCATCGTGTATCAGTCGTCCACCACACTGTGCCCGCAGCGATGAAACCTAAACATTGGAGTGAAAATTGAGGGATCAAATGCTAACATAAATAAACGTATTATATATCATTTTGAGGAGCTCCATGAGATGTTTCCAACGCATCTTGGCATGACGGTCACAACTTCAAGGATCTCTCAGAAAATCACTCTAAAGTAAGGCCAGTGAAACTAAACATGCGCCCAAGGTGTTCGACGAAATGCCGCATAAGGTTTTTCAGTTTTTGAAGCTGGTTTCTACGTGTTTGGCTTACTGTGATGGTTATATTTTTCATTGAATTATCACATACAAAACTTATGCTACGCACAGGAGTCACGTTCAAGCAAAAAAACAACATATGCTCACTTTCTCTCTCACTTTATTCACGTATCTCATGCATAATACCACTTCAAATTCGGTTCAATTCATCTACACATTAAACCTCTATATTTTCGTTTATTCATACTCCTACAAGGTGCAACAAGTGATTTAGAGTTATTTAAACATAAAATGAAGAAAAATGAAAAACACAACCTTGTCGGAGCGATTTTTTGGCAAAGCTCTGGCGAGAATGAACCTTCATTCCAACGGTTGGAATGTGTTCGTTATAGTCCTCTCATGTTCATACAGTGAAGATCTAGTAATGAAACATAAAGAAAAGGTGTAGAAAACGTGAGCAAAGAGCTCCCTAGTGTAGCTCCAAGGTAGGAATGACCAGTGAGCGTACGATGAGTCTAAAGCTAGCGTTCAAGGCATGGAAAACATGTGAAAAGCTTCGCAATGAAGAGAGGATGAAAAACGAACCTCTAAGGACGTAAACGAGGTGTATCTGTGGTGGTTTGAGGGAGCTCCGACGAGATCTACACCTTATCCGACGAGGCTTCATTTGTTGCTTTCTCCCGCTCTTCATCCTCTTCAATCACTCTACGTCACTCTCTCAATTACTTAGAAGCTTTTGGTGCTCAAAATCGAATTTAAAAGTCCTCTTCGTACCTCACGTGGGTTCCCTTTTATAGTGAAAATGGAAGCTCCAAAAATCGGCCATCGGTTGATCGTCGATTGCCAGCTGGTGGCCCAGGCCCAATGTCCAAACCCTATTTCCTTTTGATAATGAAATGATGTAATTTTACAACACAGAAATGGGTTACTTGTTGATGTTGTAATGGTATGTGCGTGAAAACACATTGAGGTGGGAAATGATGGAATAGTAGTGAGCCAATAACAACATGCCACATGTCATTTATTTTTTTTTTAAATTTGAAAATCCAACCTTTTCTCTCCACCTCTTTTTTTTTTCACATTCACATTTCTTTCTCCCTCTTCTTTTCAATTTCTCCTTTTTTAATTTTTACATTTTTTCATTTATTGTTATTTTTTATTTTATTTTATTTATTATTTCTATTTTTATTATTTTTATTCTTCTCTTTTCTCTTTTCTTATTTGTTTCTATTATTTATATTTTTATTATCTTATATTATTACTATTATTATTTTTATTATTATATTTTTATATCTCTTTTTATTTTATTTATTTTTTTCTTTATTTTTTATTTGAAAATTTAAACCAAAAAATGAAATAAAATTTTTTTATTATATTATTTTTCACCCAGATGGAATTGGGTATTGACAAATATTATTAAAACTGAATTGATATTTGACAAATATTATCAAAACTGAATTGATATTTAGGCAACTAATTTTAAACATATATGTTGAGTAACATGTAAAAAAAATACTAGTCATTGATATAAATGATACACTGCTTTACCTAAAATTAATATATATATATATATATATATATGGTAAAAAAGACAAATTTAGATACTGTATCATGGATAACTATGTAATAAAATATTTCATTAAATATAAAAATATATTATTAATGTTAAATTTTAAAATAATTATAATATAAAAAAGTCTATGAAATTGCATCTAAATTTTATCCTTAAACAACCATAAATTGACCATTTCATATATGAAAGAATTTCACTAATTATGTATAATAATTAGTTGTTTAATTCCATTTTTATTTAAGATAAACACAGCTGGAAACATGTAACATCTCGACTTCATGTTTGTAGCCAACTTATATGCACATCCAGTTGTATCATGCATAAAATATTATGTGAATAGCTAGTTGAAGCATGCAAACTAATTAATTAATTAATTTCGGTGGATACCTTATTCTATAGAAATCAAACCCTAGCCAAAGCGATAATAACTAAGTTCAAAGCATGTAAGAGCACAACACGATGGCTTCTATCATTCAATCCCTACTAGTGCTTGTTCTAGCCACTTTGGCCACATTTATTCTCAAATAATAATAATATATAAAAATATCTATAACAATATTTTAGTTTAAATATTATTGTTACACTTATAACCTATCACTAGGAAGAAAAATTTGGGATTGGTACTTTTTGTTTATTCTAGTAACGATATTGAATGTTACTTATGTAATGATAGTTTTACTAATTGATTTTTCAAAGCTAAATAGAAAACTAAAAAATTATGAACTTGATTTTTTAATTGTGTGTAGGAAGGAGAAATTGAAACTACCATTGTATGAATAAGCATTGGAATCAAACATTTTAGATGGGCAAGGACCCAAACTTAAACCCTTAGCACGTCTACAATGTTCTTGACTTCCAAGAGCATAAGCTAGGGAGTCAATATTTGATATTTCTTTTGATATAAATGGTGATGAGGTTGATTCATATGCTTGAATTTTTTCCTTCAAAAAATAGAAAAAAAATTAATTAAAATTACATTAAGTGTAATGGACAAAACACCCATTTCTCTTGCTTCATCACTCACAAATACTTCATTGGCATGTTTATGTGTAGCTATCCATACCTCTCATCTGCTAACCTTGTGGCCACACTCTTCCTCCTATAAAATAGAATAAAAATTAAATGATACATTAAATTAAAACATATATATATATATATATATATATATATATATGTGTATTTATGTTTTAATTGTATTTATGTATGTATTTATGTTTTAAATCCAATTGGAAAAGGTTTAAGAATCAAATGCTCATTCACTACCTCACACACTCCCATATGTTAAAGTTACATTTCTTACATGGGCATATAATCTTCCCCCATCATACCATTATTAGCAAATGAAAAGTCCAAAAATTTATTCAAACCTTCCATATATTTGGGTGTATTTCTAGGCATGTTAATCCAAGGTTTATCCATTGAAATGGAGTATGTTCAATTCAATATAATTGACACATCATTTCAAGAGAACAATAACACATACATTCACATATATATATATATATATAATTATATTTTTG
>Ga0209700_109950_pt1 | contig 10390 bp, 5 predicted proteins | sample SiratroredBW_FD_187528 | JGI IMG/M metagenome (GOLD analysis project Ga0209700, IMG submission 187528) | Root nodule microbial communities of legume samples collected from California, USA - Siratro red BW (SPAdes) (version 2) | ecosystem: Host-associated > Plants > Roots > Nodule | place: USA...
GTCAATTGATAAAAAAAAAAACCTATTATAGAAGTTAATAAACTTACCATATGCCTTAAATCTTAGATGATAGTATAAAAATCCTTTAAAAGTTATATCTACATTGTTTTCTTTAGTCATTATGACTATTAATAACTTCATATGTTGTTTGAATTTAAATTGCTTTTCTTTCTTAAAGTGGGTAACCTATTTTTGTAACATAAAACGTGTCATGTTATTTTTTATTTTAAAACTAAAAATTAAGAAAAACCTTAAAAATAGTCTTTATTTATTTTTGAAGGAAATGGTTATTAAAAATTATCCTAAATGACCTTAACGATCGAAATGATCCGATGAAGATTAATATCATTTTAAAAAATAGATTTCAAAAATCAATGTTATAAATTAGTTATCTCCTCGAAAGTTGAAGAACCGGATATAAAATTTACCGAAATTTTCGGGTGAATTTGGTTGAAAAATGGTTGAGAAGATGATAAGTGGTGCGTTAATGAAGGTAGTTTGGCATTTGAAAAAAGAGAAATATTTTATAAACAGTGAATGACAATTTTCAAATGTTACTGTTTGGGAAAAGAAACAATGATGGTTGGCAGAACATTCAAAGGGAGGCACATGGACAAATCCTTCAAACGGAACCCAGCTCAGGTGGCTATCACGTGGACCTATTTCTCGGGAATCTACCAAGAGAATCCACGTAAAAAAGTAACACATTTTCGATTATTATTGAAAAAATAAAAAATTATAAAAGGTTTATTATATAAAATTTGAGTTTCAATAAAATTTAATCATAAAAAAGTGTTAAAAGGGCATTATTAATATTTAAAAATAATAATAATATTAAAGCAGCTTGGAGTCATGGAGTGGTGGTTTTTTTTTTTGCTTTACCTTTAGTTTTGTCGTTACGTAATTTTCTGCAGCCGAGATTCCTTGAGCAACCGGCGACTTTCTCATACTCACAACACATGCTTCTGTCATGTCACCTTCCTTCTCTCTCATCCTTCATACTTTACAGCTTCAACGCATTTCCAATTTTTCTCAGAAATTATAGTTTGATTAACAACTCAAGCCCACAAATTTACTTACAGGAGTGAAACTTTAAACGCTTTGTTTTTTATTAAACAAAACTATTAAAATTAAAAAAAGTTATAAGCATTATTAATATTGGCTCTGTCTATGATATTACTATTGTATTAATATCTTCTAGTTTACTTAATGTTAAAATCTACTATTTTTAAGTCTTCAAATCTAATTTAAAGATAAACTCTGCCGTCTTCCGATTGAAACTAAAACAAAGGGGTGAAAACCACGGTCTGTAACCCCAGGAACACTTATTTTATTGCATTACAATAACAATAAGCAAGCTAACTAGATCAGTCTTTTGGGGGGGGTAAACAGCTAACAAGTTCGTTACAATATATAGTCTCAATCCAGCGAAGAGTCATTTGAGTGTTTAATTAAGAACATGCATATGATGTTTTTTTGACATATATATGTCATGTGAAGCTGACATAGTGTGCAGAAATAATTTTCCTAGCCATTAGGTCAAAAGGGCTGGAGTGAAGAAAATAATAAAGTATAAAATTAATGATCGAATCATGAAATGAACACAATCATTGCTAATAATTACATGTCCAGCTCAAAACGCCTCGTCGTCAACCGTACTGGCTGCGAAGTGACCCAAGTTTCGGCCCTGGAACCAGAAGAGAAAATAAAGAGAACAAAATTCAGTACGGTATGACTACGTGAATGGCAAAGCATGATTGTGTTGGTTTCATGTGTAATAAACAGTATACACAAATAGATCGAGAAAACTAGTTTGTATCAAATACGAATGCTCTTATTGGGTCAGTTCACATGAAAGTCACGCCTCTGAAGAAATCCCCCACGTTGAAATTGAGAGGGAGCCTTATCTCGCTCCAACGACAGGACTCAGGAAGGTAACCCACAAGTTGTTTCTTGTAGCAAAAATTATCAAAGTACCCCACTCTTAACCAAGCACTTTAAACGGGAAAATAAGACTTAAGATCGTTACATGGCAAGAATACCAACCTCAGATAACAACCGTTGCTTATTAAGTAATTGTGTCCTAGCTTTGTTCTGAACTGAATTCGGAGACTTGAACATTCTCTGCAAGAGGACAATAATGCAGATAAGTACACAATGACAAGAAACAGGAAAAAATAAGTATATAACATGTGAGAGTAGCAAACAGATAAGACGATCTTCAGTAACAAAAACACATGACTAAACACAATCAGTCATAGAAGCCAACCTTTTCACCGCTAGACATCCGATGTTCATTGTTATTAAGATATCTTCTCTTTGGTGTGAAATTAAATACATCTTGAAGGAACTCATTTTCCTAATTTGCCACGGGAGGGAAGGTGAAATAAATTAACCACCGAAATAAATAAGTTTTTCAGCAAAACTAAAATGTTATTGTTGAAAAGTGCCAAGAGAAAGACAACCTGCATATGCTTGATGAATCCTCCCCCTAAAAAGTGCTTGAGATAGTTCAACTGCAAAAAATGTATGTTAAAATTTAAAAAAGGAAGGCTTTTGTCAGAAAAACAGATGAACGAAAAATATAAAAAAAAAAAAAAAAAAAAAAAAAAAAAAAAACCTGTATCATTTGGGACCATGAAGATGTCTGCAGTGAATCACCACCAATTTTCACAGAAATTTCAGGAGAGTAACCATACTGGTAACACAAGGTATTAAAGTCAGTAAAGAAGCATGTGTTCCGCATGCAATATATCTTCTATTAAAAAAGGGTGACCCAGTCCACAAGACTCCGACTAATCGATGTCTGGGAAGGGTAGATGTACACAGCCCTACAACCGGAGAGGCTGTTTACAGGATATGAACCCATGATCCTTAGGTCACAAGGCTTTTTTTACAATATAAGTTACAATTAATTAGAAAGGCAACTCAAGTACCTCAAAAAATTCCACAATATCTCGGAACAAGTTCCTCTGATTATTAAGATCTTTCTTAGCAGAACCTTTTCCACCAGCCTCAACAGAAAGGTTTTTCACTTGATTGATGACCTTCCCTTTCAATCCTTGTAAATGGGTGTAACTTTCCTGCAGGTTAATCTCTTCTCCAATCATTTCACTCGCACCCTTAGAATCAGCAGAAAATTTCTCTATAATTCCATTCTCAAAAATTACAGCCAGTGCTTCACCAGCAGCAATACGCATGGGCCGGTCTTCCTTGTCTAGAAGACTTGATAAATAGGATATTGAACTGCATTAACAACAAAATTAATTATTTGGATCCCAGACAATAAAACACAGTCAGGAGTCAATTTAATTCAATTAGGAGTTAGGAATCTGAGCTTGAATCTTAATTTTAATTATGTTATTGGAGCACTTTAAGAATTAGAATCAACTCATGACAATTCCTAGAGATACAAAATGATGACTGGGGCCCTCCAATTCTTATTGCAATTTTGGACACGTTTTAATAATTGAGAATCGCATTAAAGTTTCTGAATTTATAAGCAATTTTTGAACAAAATTGATTATAGATCAAAACCATGGTTTTGTAGCCCCACTACAAAAGCAATATTTTCGTGGCCAAGGAAAATCCTGTTCAAGATGTATAGATAAAAATATCACCATGCTTAATTATGTCATTAATTTAACAATATTTCTTTGCCCATATTAATCGTTAAATCAACAAGTGATTTTGATCAACACTATCCACACAACATTCGATGTATTATAATTATGTTTCACCTCAATGTTTCCAAACAAAAATCAGTTCCCTCAACCACAGTTCTCGTCAGAATCAAATCAGTAAAATAAAGTTAAAATCAATTTTGCAAACTCTAATCCATGCACTTACTCACCACCCTAAAAAGTTGTGAATACTACACGCAGAATATGAAATTAAAATTGTGCTCAACCCAAAAAATAACAAACCGAAATGCATCCCACACCTGACTTTTAAAATAATTATTGTAAAAGTCAATAACTGTATCATATATGGCCATCATACAATGGATGGAAAAACTTTTACACTATCAAATTTAGAATTTTAATTCGAAGGAGTACACAACCCAAAGATAGGATTTATAATTTAGAACCAGATCCAATATGGATAACATTGAAAAAAATATTAAAATTCTAAACAAAATTTTAATTACATCATCTACACTGATCCTTAATATATCTATAATTTTAATAATTCTTTTAACATTTTCCCTGCCCTCAGTACCTATGTCATTCCAAGTTCCATGGGAGAAAACTTATAAGTATTCATAACATAATCCTTCATAACACAATTTCATCCTCCCTGTCCTCTCTTAAACTTTCAGTCAACCTTCTGGCAATCAAATCCTACACCTGCTTTTGTGACAAACAGGTCCAAAAAATTTTAGATTGCCAAACTGCACGTCAACTATAAAAATGAATGCACACAGAGGCTCTTAGTTCTTTAAGAAATGAGTCAAAGCCTAGGTGACACTATTCAGAAGTCTAGAATGCAGATTTGAAATGCACTCAAGGTTGGTTTTTTGGAGGGAAAATCCAACTAACTGCAGTCCCTGGTCATCTGTGGAACTTAGCTAACTAATGCCAGGTAAAGGTGCAAATTATGCACTTTTCACAATACCAAAAGCTAGTGCAGGATTAAATGAAAATGGATACACAGAAACAGGATAGCTTACTTTTGCCACTTTTTAGAATTTAGCTTCAACTCGCTCATTGTAGATAGGAGAAAGGACCAAGCAGATACCACAGCAGTTATTAATGGAGCAGAAGGTTTGACTGCAACTACCTAAACAATAAAATAGCTAAGGCAATAAATTTAAGGTAGAAAAGTTAAATAATAGTTGAAAGTAAAACAATAATTAGTAGAGATGCATAACACTTCGGATTGATAAGCATAATAGAAATAAAACAAAGAAGTTTAATTGAAACAAATGCCTACATTGGAACCTAATTTGGGATGAATCACTCGCCACAGTATGTCCATTGATCTCTCTGTTTCCTCTTGATCATTCCCACCAACAAAAGTGATTATAGCCAAGCATTCCAGCAACTATAAAAATAAATGGCATTGAAGAGAGAAGATTAAGAATCAGTGTCTCTAATGAATCATAAGGAAAATTTTTAGTACAGAAGACTTTCCAAAATATTCAACTCCTACTTACTGTTAAAATTCATGAGAAAGTAAAACATGACAAAGTGAGAGAAAGTTGAGAGTATTGTGAAATCTTTGGTATTTTGATATCTAACCACTGAGAGCTTGTCCAGAGTTTATATATACTTCTAGAATCAGTTGAAACTGTAATGATTGGTTACAACTGATTAGAAACACAAACACAACAGAAAACTGACTTCTGAAAGCCTAACGGGCTTGGTCTTCATGGCCACAATTTACAACAGAGAACAAAAGCTACAATAACAACAGAGTAATCTATATCTCGGTAGTACTTACTGAAGGAATTATTGTCAAATTTGATTTAGATGTGAGAAATTCATCAAGAGGACGAGCTGTTTCCTCAAATATTTCCCGTGCATGGTTATCACCACATCCAACAGTCAGGGACAGCAAACCTACAAAATAATCAACTTATATCTTTAATTATATCATCACATGAAAGCAACATTAAACATTCATAAGATGATCCAAATCTTACCAATGGCATGTGATGCCAAAGCTATTTCCTTTGCAGATGCTTTTTTGGATCCCTTTTTTATTGAAGCAAGACACAGATGCAATAAAGTAGCAAATCTGATAGAGGAAAGAACGTCAAGGTTAGAAGCATCATATCTATTGGGGCTATTGGAACTCCAATAACCTACACATTCATACTCTACACAACATAAACTTCATAGTAATTTCTTAAATTCTGTCAACTACATTAAAAATTATTAATGAAAAGTGAGCAGTGTGGGATGTACATAGCCAATTGAAAATGAAAATAGCCACACCCGTTAAAGAAAAACTGCTAAATCAATTTCAGCCTTCAGAACTAAACTGAACTTCCCCAAGTTGACTTCATCCTTTCCATACAATCTCTTAGAAAGGAAATGTAAGTCTGACTCAATCTTATAAAATCAGCTTGTAAAGTGAGATATGGAGCTACTTATATACTCTATTTAACCATATCTCTATACATTGTGGGACCTCGTACACAATCAAAATCTAGTTTAACTCTAAGTCAAAGTTATCCTCTTAAGGCCAAAGAAGAGCTTGCTAGCAAACAGGAAGACTCCAATACAAGACATGTGGCTAGGTTGGACAGAGCACATGTATCAATTTTCTTTATGTTGCTTTGGCAAGTTGTAACACATACAATGCAATTAGGTAAATGAATGACACAAAAGAAAGAAGCAGACGGTTGAATAACGTAAAATTCGATAGTTGCTTACTTCTTATCCACAAACTGATGCTGCAAGTTGCTCCTGAATGCCCCAACGATCACCGACAATGCTCTCTCCCTCGTGGAACTCCTTTATTTCCAAAAAAAAAACAAAATTTATACATGCATTGATAGTGTACAAATCTTCTACACCATAAACCATCACGTGAAGTAAGTTCGTTAAATTTAATAATAACTAACCAGTTTAAAAGTCATATCCACGAAGATTTTCCATTAGTTGAGCTTAAATAAAACTTGTTATAATTTTAGATTTGGAATTTGCAGAGTTAAACAGTAATGCAAGTACCTTTTCTCATCCAAGGCATCGAGAGCTTGATCAAGGAGAAAGTCTTGATCGAAGTGCACTTCTTCGTTCCCTGAGACGGAGACGTGATCAGTTGGCGAAGTTGACGAGGAACTCACACTACTACTATCATCGTCGCTATCCAACATCGCAGCATTTTTACGTTGAGAATTACCTACTCATACATAACCAAAACACAACACAAAAACAACCAACAACTTCACTCAATTCAAACTCCATTTATTGGCCGCCACGTCATAATAGCAGCACTTAACATTCTGATATTAATTAGCGAGTTAATAAACTAGGCAATTTCAATTAATAGGCGATGGATCCGATAATTAAGAAGAGGAATAAACCCTAGAAAATGAAATATAACAGGATATGGTTATGAGTTCTTACGCTTTCCCATAACGGCAACGGCTCCAACGGTGTTGTGTTGGTAGAGAGCGTTAGATAGTGTTACGAGATGGAAGGGAAGTGGAACGGAAAGGTGTGAGGTGGAGGGAATTGAAGGGAACGGAATTTGGAGAGAAGGAGGAAGAGAGAAATAGGTAGAATGGTGAATAATTAGCCATGAAAAGAATTGGAGGATTCTGATTCAGAAGAATAAAGAGGTGAGAGAGAAGGTTTGGTTTTATCTGCGATGAAATTTGAAGTGAATATGAGAAACGAGGAAGGGTGTGTGGTGTGGTTCGGTGCTGTGCTGTGCTGGGTGGAAGCTTGTAAGGGAATTATTCAAATGGTGGTGCGGAATATTCGGAACGTGTGGTGTGCCCCGTACTCTCTACTGTGCGTAGACTTCAAATGAACTCAGTCTAAACCAATAAATCATAAATAAATTCATATAATAAATCAGAACATTACTTTTATCTTAAAATATTAAAATAATAAATGGTGGATAATTTTAGAGTATAAAAATGAGTAGATCTCACGAAGAATATTAACCGATCTAGAGTCAGATTTATAAAAAGGAATGATATTGTCTTTTAACTTATAATTTTAAAGTATTAGATTTATAAAAAAAAATTTATATGTTATTTTAATTTTTTTATTTTTATTTAATATAAGATTTAAATTTACACTTAAATATTTAATAATAAATTTATAATTATTATATAATATATATATATATATATATATATATATATATTATAATTATATGTTTAGGATGTAGGTTAAACATGTTTCTTTATTAACATGAGGATGAATTGAATTAATTAATGTAAATATGTTGGATGAGTACAAATTTTTTTTGTCTTTATCAAGTGCTTATTATAGGTTAATCTATTATGGAACCTACAAGGAGTTATTAAAAGCAAGGTTAGGTCGTGATTAGGTATGTGTCTCTGTAACGTCATGTTGAGAAGAGGGTTAATTTTTTTCTCAAACAAGAATTAGTGTTACATTTTAAGCCTGAGAGAATATCTACTATAACCCTAAAAAGGAATAATGTAATGTAAAATGGTAGAGATTAATGTCCAATATTTATCAATTTTTATTAGTATAATTAGAAAACAAAAAATTCTCCAATCTGATAGGTGCATTTTTAAAATAAAATATGTTTAAGTCTGATTGCAATTGTTGTTTTAGCTTAAAGTTGAAGAAAATAATACCATGTTTCTTAAAACCATCAGACTATAGTGAGGAATAAATAATGATGTATATTATTGAAACTTGATGATATACAAATTTTATTTACTTTAACTTTTATACTATTTTAAATATTGAGAACGTATAAATTTATGTTTTGTTTTAGTTTCTAGAATCATAAATTACAATATTATATGTTTTTAACATTGTTTGTGCATTTTTTATTATTAACAATAGTTGCATCAATTATTGTTTGATTATTAAACATTAAACCAGTATTTTTACCCGTTCAATGGGTTTTATTTAGAGAATTTGAGACCTAAGGTAAAATATTTAGGAGACTTGATGTAGTTTTAAGTATTAATTATATCATTTTTTATTTTTTGAACTATAAAATCATTTATCAATATTTTATGGTTAATTGATTATAATATTTCATTAAATAGAAAGACGTTAATTGGTTGGTTTACTTTATTATAACATTGTTGTTATTAGACAAACTTTAAGTCATTTTCATTTTAGGACATTTTTTTATCAACTGTAATCGTTGCAGTATTTTAATAATATTCTATAAATAATACTGGTATTTAAAAAATAATATAATTTAGTATTTCTATTAGAATGTTAGCTTCTTTTAACATAAATTCTTTCGATAACTTTAGTTTTAATAATAAATGAAGATTTTTTTTTGTTTGGATTCATATAAAAAAATCATATTATAAAATTTATTATACTCAAAAAAGAAAACGCTGTAATTAAATTAATTTAAAAACAATATATGCAATTATTACTTTTAGTCACCGATATTATTTCATAACTTTCATAAAAAAAATAATGCAATTATAATACATAATATAGTAAAAATAATCTCAGAAAAGAATGATAGTATTTTAGTTTAGCTGAAGTTGTGCAAGAAGACACACATGTTTCATCATTCATATCGAATGCTAATCTCCTTTATATGTAACAAGTGAAAAACAGAGGGTTTTTTTCTTTATATATCATAAGAAAAAAATAATATCAATAAGAATGGTCATAAAAAAAATGAGTAATTACATAAAATTTTGAGTAATTTATAATTTGTTGTATTATAGAGATGTGTATAATTAACTTTAGTATTTAAACATTTTATCTATATTTTTCTTCTATTTTTTCAATTTTAAAATATAAGTAAAAATAAAATAAAAATATAAGATATATGCACTAAATAAAGAAAACTTCATTATATATTATTATTATAAATATAATCTCGTAATAAAAAAATAACACGAACATTCATGTTATATATTACTCAATAAAGAGATGAGAATAAATAAATAAATCAAAACGATAAAATTATTCTAGAAACTAGAATATTAGTGGATAAGGAATAAGTTTGGTCAAATTTAGCTTCTATTTCTTTCTCTTATTTTATGTATAGTGGTTGTGAACATCAAAGTTGAGAACATATGCTTCCATTCCAGTTCCATACCTGTTGGTTAGGACCATTTTTTCTTTTGTATAAAAGGTTGATTCAGAATTTTGATAAAGTCATTATTTAAATTTAATATCATCTCGATCAATAAAAAAAATATGAAACAAAATAGAGTTAATTCATTTTAACATAATTTATCAATTTTAATATTATATATTAAAAATATATTTTTTTAATATATTTTTAGTACATTTCAAAGCATGTAAAATTACTGCTTGCATAATTATTTTCAATATTATGTTTTCATTATCAAACTTTTTATATTTGGTTTTTCTGGGGGGTATAGACACCCATGAACATGAACCCAGACATGAACCCAGACAATGAAGTTTTCCTTCTCAATAATCCCTTACAACCTCGCATATTTGGATTAACAAGCAAACTTGTCCTTTATTACCATAACCCTATCACAGGACAGTTAGTAACCTTAAAACTTAAAAGAAGACATCCACATCCCATTAAAAATACTTTTATCCTCCTTAATAAATATAGGAGCAAATTAGAGAAAAACTATACCTCCATAGAAAGAATAACCAACCCAGAAAGGAATTATAGAATGAAAGAATATTACAAACTAGTCATCAGGCTATTAAAGAAAAACCTAAGAAGTACAAAAAACTGTATTGCTTAAACATGAACCATAATA
>Ga0209700_109951_pt1 | contig 10390 bp, 7 predicted proteins | sample SiratroredBW_FD_187528 | JGI IMG/M metagenome (GOLD analysis project Ga0209700, IMG submission 187528) | Root nodule microbial communities of legume samples collected from California, USA - Siratro red BW (SPAdes) (version 2) | ecosystem: Host-associated > Plants > Roots > Nodule | place: USA...
CAGTGTAACTTTTTTTTTTTTCTGTGAAGTGGTGCTAATAGGCGTGTTTTTATGTTTTTTCTTACAAGTTGTGTACACATGTATGTTTTTGATAAATTAAATATCTATAAACTACTATTACTCTGTCAAAATTAAACCGTTTAATTATTAATTTAATTAATCAAATTATTTATCTTACCTGAATGTAATTTGAAAAATTTAAACGAATAGCACTCAAATATTTATTCTCATAGCACTAAAATAAATTGACTTGAGAATAAATTTTGAATAATAATAACAATAAAAACATTTATTTGTCAGTGTCTATGTGGTCTTCTTAGTTGTTTTTAAATACTTTTATGTGATGCAACGTGAATGTGTGTAGTTGAATATTATCATCATTATCTTCCTTAGCATCATGTTTCTCTTTGATGTTCCATATTTATTGAATCTTTGTATAGATCAATAACAATTTATAAATGATATGCAAAGGGTAGTGTGGTTATACAAGTAGCTAAGATATTGTTCGATAAGTATTCAGTTTAAATGGAAAAACATTATGTGTAAAAAACATATTGATATGAAAATTGAGCAAGCATGTTATGTTGATTATGTATGTATCCGAACATTGTGGGTGGTTAAAAATAAGATTAACCAAATTTGATATATAATGAATCAAGATTTGTTAACTTTAACAGGCAGTCAAATTTCATATATTGATTATAAGTGGTCAAATGTGCTACATAATAGGTAAAGTATACATTTGGTGTACTTGTCCATTGTGTTGGACGAGATCACCTATAATAAATAATAATTAGAGAATAACAAGTAAAAAGTAAAAATGAAATTTAAACTTTAAAGTATATTTTTTAAGATATAAAAATAACTTTTTCGCCAATGGAAACTAATAAAGTTGATTTACATGATATTATTGACTTATTTTAAGACAAAAATTAACTATTTTCATACTTAAATTCTGTTTAATTTTCAATTTTATTTGGTTTTTGTTAATAATTGATTATAAGATTCAGAAAAAGCATTTGATTGATAATTTCTGGTAGAATTTGAATAGAAAAGCAATGGATTAGAAGAAGGATGATTGAAGCCTTGAAGGATTGAGAGAAACGAGTAAAAATTGAGCAAAGGACGCTAAGCCCGACTCAGTGAATCTGATCCCAGTGCAAGAGAACCCAAGAACAAGTTCAGAGAAATGTGTTCGACACACATGTCATGGGCCTGGCCAAAGTTGGGCTTTAGAGCTTGCAGTAGTAACAAAATCCACTCACGCTTGATGCAGCTGACCTGGACCGCGCGTGAGTTTCGAAATTTAGAGTTTACTTAATAAACCTTTCACATTAGGGTTTGGATTTTAGGTTATTGGAGATCGAAATTCACTCTTGGAAGGTAATCTTAGGATTTCTTTTGGAGTCTTCTTCATATTCCGTTACTCTTTTGTAAGTTTAGTATTCTCATGTCTATAAGGAGTTAAATTCTATGTTGTTGAGGTAGGTTAAACAGTTATGAACTCTCATGTAATTATTTTTGCTTTAATGTTTATGTCTTTTCTTTCATTATATTAGTATTTTAATTCTATACATAGTGTTTATTGTGTTGATTTATAACTTGATTATTGATTCTTGATAGTATTGAAAAATATCTCTTGCATCTAGATTTGAATTAAATTACTCAATGAAAACTTGTGTTTAGGAATAGAGAGTGATTCAATCGTTGTCTTAAAACCCTTGTGAGAATGCATGAATCATTTATATAATTGATCCATGAATTCATGGTTAATAGATAATCTTACGCTCATCTATTGAAGAATTAGGGTTGAGTTTTTTTGTGGGTCAACATTGATTAATGATAGGAAAGAAAGTAAACATTTTAGTACATGAGAGTGAAGATTGGTGAGATTTAACCCTAGCAAGTTCATAATATTATTGTTAATCCTTTTTCTGCATTCAATTGTTGATAAAAAAATAAATTATTTTTTTAATTGTTTTTAAATTTTTGTACATAACATCAAATCATGGAATTGTTCTTAAATATGAATTTATTATAATTGTATTTATTGTCTTGTATTGAACAAATCCTTTGAGAAGAACAATAATTTTATTACTTGTTACATTGCGAATTAGCAAAAATAGGCTAACAGAAACAAAGACCTACAACAATGTTTTCAACAATTAAAGGCTTAATATTGGGAGAAATGCATGTAATATGATCCCAAGTTCATGACTACTAAAGTAACGTGTAACTGTTAGTATTTTCTTGGTTGAAGTCAATTTCATGATCTAAAACATGATATAGACATGCCAAAACTACTAACCTACAAATGTAATTTGACATGTAATTAAGTGAAAAATAAGTTTAGGCAAAGTTCAAGAGGGGGTGAATTGAACTTTTGAACATTTTTCGCAAAATTACCTTTTATAGATTGGAGAATGAAAGTTCTTTAATGAAACAACTAAAAAATGATATTAAGAAGTTGAAAACAAAAGATCTATAAATTCCATAACAGAATCAATCAATTGAAATATTTAACAGAGCTGGAAATAGTAAAAACCAATTTACTGGAATTACAAAATCAATCAATTGAATACAGTTCAAGCAACCAAACAGTCCAGCAATTGACTGATACTAGAACTTAAACCAGATTAATCTGAAACCAGTCAATCAATACAATATCAGATATAGAAACAGAAGCAATTTATTGAATTGAAATGTATTTCAGAACAATCTAAAAATAATCAGATGAACAATATCAGCAGCAAACTAATGATAATTCTCACAGCAGAACACTTTAGATTAAAGACAGCACAAGAAATAGTACTTGTTTCAAGAAAACTTGTTTCCAGAAATTAAACAATAAATATATGAAATAATAAGCACTCCTGAATTGTCAAAAAACAGATTCAATTGATTATTAAGAAGAAATAACAATTTTACAACTGCTCAGAAATATTGACAGGACAAATAAATAATCACGCGCTAAGATCAAAGCGATAACAAAAAAGATAAGTGTTCAAGAAGAGGGAAAGAAAGATCAAGAACACAAGATTTTGTACTGGTTCACCCTTCCTTAAGGGTTACGTCTAGTCCTTTGCCAACTAGCAAAGAGTTCCACTAAAAAGATCACCACGATCAGTTTTACACAAATTACAATACTTGCAACCCGCAAACAACCACTGCTCCCAGCAGTAAACAACCTACTAAACCCTTCAGCAACTGTCTAAGTAATGCAGAACCTACTGCACTAAACCTGTTACAATTACAATCCCTATGTAATTCGTAACACAACTCTCACAATAATAAGGATCAATCAATGAAACAATAACAATAGTGAATCCACTCAACAGATTACAAATGTATTAAGAACAGAGTAGAAACACTTAGCTCTGGATTAAGATCACAGTATCATGAATTCACATCCAAAGCAATGCTCTAAGATTAGTGTTCTTGATGAAAATTGATTGCTAAAAGATCTAAAGAGGTATGCGCGTTTTTCTCTCTTGAAAATTTCACAAGTATTCGCTCAAATGACTTAGTTGTTTTGCGTGCTTGACCTTTACATAAGAAAGTTGATAATAAGTTTTGTTAAGACTTCAATCGGTTGTATCAATAGTTCAATCGATTGAATTTTTTGTGACTTAAAGAAAATTCATCAAGTTCAGATTCTAAAAACAATTTACTGAATTCCTTTATGAAATAGTTTTTCAAAGTCTGAATTATCCTTATTTAGAACCTTTTAATGATTTGTTTAAGCAAAAATAAGTTTGGAGCTTACTTTGAATTATGAAACATGCAACATATGATTTTAACCAACACCAAACTCATACACACACAACCTAAGTCTAGAACCAAAACTCCAATAAGCTTTATAAATCTTCATGTAATCCACGTAGCTAGCAATGATCCAATGTAGACTCCATTCTTGTGTAGATTTCTTCAAATCATATAGCAGCTCTTGGTGCTAACAATCTCTCCCAATTTGATGAAAGCAAACAAGTGTGTGTTGAGTTACATTTCTTCAACCTGAATAAACTGAACCCTAGAGTAGTTGATTAGTAATCTGTAATCTCAACAAGTTTAGAACAAAAGTAAAATGAACTGATTGAATTGAAACAATTAATTATTTTTCCTTAGGTTTTCAAACCAGTTCAAATCAAACTTTTCTGAAAGCATGTAATTGCTCCCCCATACTTCATTATCCCTTCAAAGTGTGTAAAGAAAATTAAACAATATTAGAAATAAGCTCAGTATTAACAATAGAAATACATAACTTCATTAGATATTAAGTATCCGGCCTACATATATGAATTATGGGCAACCAGATTACTACATCATTAAACTAACTAGAGAACCATCGTAGTAGAGTTGGATACACCAGCAGGTAACAACCTCTCTTCAGTTTCAGTAACAACATCACTAACACCAGCACCTCCAGCTTCTTCAACTGGCTAATGATCAAGACTGTCATAATCATCTTTGCAGATCCAGTGATCATGATTAATCTTTGTCAATCCTATCTTGCTTAGTGTTGTTGCACTAATCTCATTTTACGATTTCACCAATTCCACCACTTCTCCTTCAGTATCGATCTCAAAATACTCAATAAAATGAGATATGAGAACAACATAAGGAATCTTGTATTCAACCTTCCTCCTTATCTTGATAATATGTTCTTTGATCACACTAACCCAATTTACTTGAATTTTTCCCATCAAGCAGTACATGAGCATGAGATCTTCTTCAATTAGTACTGCATGATTGAATCCTCTGGGTGTCAACAGCCATATGACAATGAAGGCAATGATACGTGGAGTTATGGCTAGTCCACCAACTGAGTAGCTTCTGGATTCAGTGTTTGTGTTCCTTAAGCATGACTTAAAGAACTACGCCTTGTTGAATCTTTCCAATCCAACAACATAACTCCTCCCAATTGGAATTCCATCATTCTCAGTCCAGCAATTGCCAGCCACAAATATATCAATTATTTTGACCTGGGAGTATATTGTATCCTCGTCGTACCACATATTGGTAAGGAACACCTTAACCAAATCAGGATACACGTTTCCTGAAAGCCTCACAAATTTCTCCAGTTTCTGAAACTTTAGACACTCTCTGACTTCATCTTGCTTTTCCTCTTTCAACCATAGCATCCTAAGGAACTTAGGAGCAATTATCACTTTTCTGCTGTAATCTCTGTGAAATTCTTGCATACTCTCATAGTTGCCCACAAACCATCTCTCAAGGTAATCTATTTCACCCGCATGAGATGGTTCAACATTTTTCACACATGCTCTCTTGGTTCATTCCTTTGGTGTGGAAGAGGATGCCATTTCAGAAGGTTATAGAGATAAATATAAGGAAAGGTTGATGTTTTACGCTCACTGAATATCATGAATGCAATGAAGTGGAGTGTGTGTTTAAGTGGTTGATGATAGAGCTATATATAAAACAAGTTATTCTACATAAGACAAATTTTAAATTTCAAATAGATTCAAAGCAATTAACTCACGCAAGCAGTGCATTGAAAGACAACACAGAAAAATCTTTTCAGTTTTGATTATGTAAGCAATAAATTGTAACAGATTTTACTTAGCTTTAGAATCATGTGCAACCTTTGAATAATTTACCCCAATCAATATATGACATGTGGAGCTGAGTGGATTTATCACTCCTCACATGCGCTGTACGTGAGATGCCAGCTCAGCTTGGTCAATGCTTTTTCATTTGAACAGGAATCTGCAGTGGAATCTATGTCTTCCCCATATAGCAGTCTTCCTTGCACTAGTTTATTGTCTAGACGTTCTTAAGTCTCCTTTTTCAACATTCACTTGTCCCAACCAATTGATCAAAAGTTGAACAGGACTAGATATATCACATCAATTGTAGTGGATTCAGAAAAAATTCAGTAAATTGTCTTTATTACACTACAAGAAAAAGTTAAATTACTAACACAATTTTATCAACAGAACTTTATCCGTCAGTAAAATATCATTATCGATGATTTTATCGACGGATTTACTCTAAATTTGTCGGTAATTATCGACAGATACATAAATTCGTCGGTAATTACCGATGGATATAGAAATCCGTCAGTAAATTTATAGACAATCAATTTACTGACGGATTTTAGGTGTTTCCGATGGATTTGTCTTGTCGGTAATTTTGGTTTTTTTTTTTTGTAGTGTTAATAGATCATACACAAATTGCATACATTATAACTAAAAATCAAATATTTATTGGCTGATTTATTTATTTAATATTTTTCAAATCAATAATTTCCAATTAATTTTTGAGAAAATTAAATCTCTCTTTATTAAGAGGCTTTGTAAACATATCAGCCAATTAATTCTCAGAATTAACAAATTGAATTACGCAATTACCATTATTCACATGATCTCTTATAAAGTGGTGGCGTATTTCAATGTGTTTAGTTCTAGAATGTTGCATAGGATTCTTTGTCAAATTTATTGCACTTGTATTGTCACAAAATGAGGGAATTTGAGAAAGAATTAGAACAAAATCACTTAGTTGTTGTTTGATCCATAAACTTTGAGCGCAACAGCTTCCAGTTGCAATGTATTTTGCCTCTGCAGTAGATAGTGCTACACATGCTTGTTTCTTACTGTGCCATGATATCAAACTAGATCCAAGAAGATGACATGTTCCACTTGTGCTCTTTCTATCAATTTTGCACCCTGCAAAATCTGAGTCAGAATAACCAATTCAATTCAGAGATATCTCACTGGGATACCATAGTCCAACATCAATCGTTCCTTTGAGATATTTTAGTATCCTTTTAGTTATCATGTAGTGTATTTTCTTGGGCTTTGCTTGGTATCTTGCGCATAGACATACACTGAACATGATATTTGGCCTACTTGCAGTGAGATATAAGAGTGATCCTATGAATCTTCTATATTTAGTTTGATCAACATTGGCTCCTTTCTCATCAGTATCCAAATAGCATCCAATGGCAATAGGTGTAGCTGCCTCTTTGTAATTTTCCATATCAAATTTCTTCAGCAGCTCTCGCCAATATTTGGATTGACTAAGGAATGTACCATGTTGGAATTGCTTAATTTGCAAGCCAAGAAAATAATTGAGTTCTCCCATCATGGACATCTTAAATCCACCCTGCCTAGCTTTAACAAACTGCTTACATAAAATTTCATTAGTTGAACCAAAGATAATATCATCAACATAAACTTGAACAAGTATAATATCATTGCATGCTTTCTTAATGAATAATGTCTTATCTGTTTTTCCTATTTCATAGCCTTGAGAAAGAAGGAAATTACTCAACCTCTCATACCATTGTCAAGGTGTTTGCTTCAAACCATATAAAGTTTTCTTGAGTTTGAAGACATAATCTGGATATTTGTGATCTTCAAATCCAAGGGGTTGACTCACATAGACTTCTTCATCAATTTTCAAATTAGAACTATGTGAATCCTGATTTTTCATCCTGTTTGGAAATATGTAGGACCAAGATCAATCCTTGTCAAGCCCAAAAAATAAAAAATATATTTTTCTTTGTTGTTTGTTTGTTTATTGTTATTTTAGTTTGCATTTTTGTATATATACTTGTTTATTTTATTTGTTGTAATTGTGATTATATTGTAATTATGTTTGAGAAAAATAACATTTTAAAAATCTTTAAACTACAATTGATTGAATAGCAAACGCAAACAATTAAAATCAATTCACAAAATAACAATTGCATAATTCAATCAATTAAATAGACATTCAATTAATTGCAAAACCCCACAAAATCACAGCAGCAACAAGTATAATTGATTAAATCCGAAAAATAATTAATTGGTACTTCAAAATTGGAAAATGCCACAAATCAAATTTACAAAGATACTAGAAAACATAATATGATACACACGTGGAATCTCATAATACCAAAACCAAGTTACAAAATGACATAATTATGAGAGCAGAATGGACAATTATGCAATTTACAAAAAATCAATCAATTGAAAGCTGAAATAAATTAATTGAATTTTTTGACAGATTTGAGAAAACTGTACAGAATCAAATGCGAGTCATAATAGGGTCAAGAGAAAGCAAGAACACCAAGAATTATACTGGTTCACTCTTTCTCAAGAGCTACATCCAATCTACTTGCCAACAAGCAAAGAAATTCACTCAAGAACTCAAAGTTCAGTCAATATACAACATAATACACTTGCAACCTACAAGAAACCCTCTGCACCCTGTAGAATATCACCTTTAAAACCCTACAGAGAATACAAAACCTGTGCAAAACTCTACTGCACACCTACAAATGTAAACCCTATACAATTTGTAGACTAAACACTCTCAAACACATGAAAATTACAAAACCGAAATAAACTCTGCACATACAACAGTCCAATGACAGAAAACTTCATTGTTTCATTTCTCTTTGTTTTATCAGCCAGAAAAATATATAGATGAATAGAACACTTAGAGTACTCCAATTCGTATACAAATGTTAAAGTATTTACAAAGGGTAATTAAATACCCATCATTACATATCATTCTCCTCTAACCATACCATAAACCATAGGTAACAAGTTTAAATTGACTATAAGAGTTTAACCTTCCTGTTTAATTATAAATTATTGTGCAAAGTGTTGGGTTGTTGGTAATGCTTTTGTCTTCTCATAAATTTCCCTCCCCTCTATTTCAATTTCTTAATCTCTTATATGTTAATCTCAGTATATAAATTTGTGTTTCCTCATCCTTCCATATCTACTCATCCTCCCTATGTTTATGTAAAACATTGTCTTCCACCTCTCACATCATATTAGTTATAATATTTCTTTCCATTCAAATCACACCTTTCTCTATATCAAGTTCCAGTTCCATTGCGCTCCATCCCAATATTCGACCTCCCCTAAGGTGGCTTGCTTTAAGACCGAATTCATGTATAACCATGGTAGTAGGTTTTCCCAATCCACTTATCTTCCCAAAACCTAATTTTATCACTTATCCCTCTATCCCACCCATTTTTGTGCTCTCCTGCACGTTTTCCTTATGTCTCTCCACCACTAGGAATCATGGCTCCAATCTTTTCTCTCATCTAACGTTGTCCACGACTCATATTTGGCAGTCAAAACCTCTTTAAAAAGATTAGATCTGTCTTTTATAAGTCTCTACTTCCATTTTCCCAATAAAGTCATTAAATAACTCTAAATCCTTAACCCCTAGAGCCCCCTTCTTCCTTAGTTTTACATATGTCATTCCACATAACCCATGCAATATTCCTCCTTTCTTGCCCCTATCCCCATAACAATTTTCTCTATACTCTCCTTATTACTTTCCTCACACTTATTGGCATCTTAACACTATAAGAAATTCTTAATTTACGTTTGGATTATTACATACAGATTTTTATTCGTAGGTAAATTTAGCATTACATGCGTGTCGCGACCTAAAAATCACGACGGGTATAGCGGTCCAAATAAAAACAAATGAAAAGAAAGAAAGAAATGGAGTCGCCACCATAATTTTTTATGACAAAACTATGGAAAAACCAAGAAAAGAATAAGGAATAAGTCTGCGAACTAGAAATGAGTTCGGGAGTCGGTTATGCGTGGGGAAGGTATTAGCACCCCACAGCGCCTGTCTTAAGACAGTACCTTTAATTAAATAATCAAAATCAAACGTGCTTTTTAGAATATTTATTTTTCCCAAAAATATAATATATATAAAAAACAATTAAAAACAAAATAATAATTTTTAAATTAAAGGACCCGACAAGGATTGACCCTGCTCCTACGTATCAACATCCTTAATGATCCAAATATAATTCATCCAGATTCAACACAAATTCAGAATTAAATAAAGTTTCCACATCACAAATCAATATAAACAGATTAAGATGAAGGATGATAATAAGATGCAGCAGTGTTCATAATAATGATCCAATGCCCAAAATCAAACATGTTGATGGCAGAAGCAGATTTTCTTCACTGTCTTTCCTTCACCACTCACGAAAATGTTCTCCTCCTCCTCAATTTCTGGAGATTTCCTTTTTGCTTTTACCCTCTTTCCTCTTTGCCCAGCCAGCTCCTCCTCTCTCTCTACTCTCGCTTCTTCTTCCCTTTTCACTCTGCTCCCGCTTCCCCTCCTTTTCCTTTTTTTTTTCAACCCCCCTTTTACATGTCATCCCCTTTCCGTTTTCTTTCCCCCTCTAACTAATTCCGTTCCTCTCTCTTTCTCTCTCTCCACGTGCCAGCCCATTCTTTGCTCAATTCCTCTCAATTCCTAGCTTGTCATGTGGCGGGCAAAAACTCTCCACTCTTAGCTTGCCACGTGGCAAGCATTTTTTATTCTATTTTTAATTCTTTAATGAGTTTTAAATATTCACTTAGCTTTTAATTATTTTTAAATGCTCTTTAATTTT
>Ga0209700_109952_pt1 | contig 10387 bp, 1 predicted proteins | sample SiratroredBW_FD_187528 | JGI IMG/M metagenome (GOLD analysis project Ga0209700, IMG submission 187528) | Root nodule microbial communities of legume samples collected from California, USA - Siratro red BW (SPAdes) (version 2) | ecosystem: Host-associated > Plants > Roots > Nodule | place: USA...
CCCAAATTTATTTTAATTAAGTGCTTACGCCAAAGTGACAACGACAAGATTTATTGAAGTGTAAGATCTATTGTTATAATATTGGATTGTGAAATTAGGTAACAAGTGATGATTAAATTTAATACATACTTAAACTTTTGCTAACTAATGTATGTTTATGTTGTTTGTCTTATAACATAATCTAACATACCCAAATTTATTTTAATTAAGTGCTTACGCCAAAGTGACAACGACAAGATTTATTGAAGTGTAAGATCTATTGTTATAATATTGGATTGTGAAATTAGGTAACAAGTGATGATTAAATTTAATACATGCTTAAACTTTTGCTAACTAATGTATGTTTATGTTGTTTGTCTTATAACATAATCCAACATACCCAAATTTATTTTAATTAAGTGCTTACGCCAAAGTGATAACGACAAGATTTATTGAAGTGTAAGATCTATTGTTATAATATTGGATTGTGAAATTAGGTAACAAGTGATGATTAAATTTAATACATGCTTAAACTTTTGCTAACTAATGTATGTTTATGTTGTTTGTCTTATAACATAATCCAACATACCCAAATTTATTTTAATTAAGTGCTTACGCCAAAGTGACAACGACAAGATTTATTGAAGAACGTTCCATGCCAATAATTTCTATAATGTGATAGGATGTATGTCTAAAAGGATTTTTAGTCTCACATGCGCCTTGCTTTTCTTCATTTTAGAGAAAAGTTATCTAGCCCAGGTATACTAAATGATGTTATATATTAGAGTGTTTCTTTAATATATTAGAGTGTTGCTTAAAGAAGAGATATGCAAATTATGTTTAAGTAAATAGCATTTAATGTTTCTATAAGCTCCAAAGTATGGATAAACTATAATTGAAGAAGAAAAACTTTAGTTTGTCTTACAATGGTTCTAAAAATATTTGCAATAAAACTCTCTTCTTAATTACATATAAAGAAGTTCTCTTTGAAAAAGATAAGTTGATAATCATGATGACAATAATCATGAAAAGAACATTAAAGCTTTTTAACAATTCTTTGGCCTTAGTGTGTGAGCAAGAACAATGAGTATGTTTGCAACAACCTGAAAGAGTGTTTATTATTCCGTATTCATCTTAAGACGTTATCCTCTTTTAGTTAGCAATATGTGATCTTGTAGATCACACATTTTGTTTAATAAAGCGACTTTGTTAGGAGTGAGTACGTCCAAGCAATATTCGTGCTTAATTAGGAGTGACCACAATTTAAAGAATCTCATGTGTAGCTAACCGTGGTTGTAATTCGAATAATACTCATTTATAGGTAGCATTGGTTGTGTTCTAAAGAATACTTATGTCTAGCCAAGAATGACTACATTTCAAAGATTATTCTTGTTTATCTAAAAGTGATTGTGTTTCAAAGAATACTAGTGTTTAGCTATGAATAATTGAGTTTGAAGAATACTTGTGTTTAGCTAGAAGTGGTTGAGGTAGCATTGGTTGTGTTCTAAAGAATACTTATGTCTAGCCAAGAATGACTACATTTCAAAGATTATTCTTGTTTATCTAAAAGTGGTTGTGTTTCAAAGAATACTAGTGTTTAGCTATGAATAATTGAGTTTGAAGAATACTTGTGTTTAGCTAGAAGTGGTTGAGTCCAAATAATACTTGTATTTTTGTAAAGATAGTCTGCATTGGTCAGTCTTAATTACTTTGACCAAGAACTGGACACAATTTGGTTTATCAGACAAACTAATATGAAAAGACATTGTGTAAATTTCTTTAATCACTTATCCTTTTTGCATTGCATCTAATCTTGGAAGGAGATTTTAGTAAAAACCAACTTTGAAAAGTATTTTAGACAAAACATCTGAAGTTGTGTCTAGCGATTATTTATTAGACGTGGTCTTTTAGAAAACTTGTTTGATAATGTGTCAATGAAGCTTGAAACTTTGTCTACTCCTATCTATCAGAAAAAACTTTGCAAAAAGTTTTTAGAAATTCTTAATACACATTTCAATCCCCCCTTATTATATATTGGACATATTTTCACAATTTGTAATTTTGTTTTAGAATTAAGTAGAGTGACTTAATGATGTTAACCCATTATAAGCTAGCTACAAGGGGTCCGGAGCTTTGTTGTTTTGCTAAGGTAAGTTATTTTTCCTCATTTCTTACTTTTTTACCTTTCCAACTTGGAAGGTGAATGCAATGATTTTGGGATTTTTGTGGGTCTTTGGAAAATTTGGATTTTGAATTTGAGTTTTAGTGTTTGATGATAAGGTTAGACTTTTTAATGTGATCAAGAAGTTTTGTACACACTTTAGCTTTCTCCTCTTCTTCAACCTTTCAAATTCTTAAAGTGCAAGGAAGACAAAAGTAAGGGAAGTTGGTATATTTTAGAGACAAGAGAGAAGTTAAAAGGGAGTTTATAGTATGCCTCTATGACAACATGGCTACAAGTAAAATCTATCCCATCTTTAAACTTCTCTTATTATAACTTAGATTATGTGTTGACCATAATGTAGAGGTTGGCTATGTTTTCAACTTTTCCTCTTCATCTTTAGAGTCATCCATATCCTTCCAAGTGGACACAAAAACCTTCTTGACATATTTTCTAGAGAAACATTTGTATTTCGCTTTACTCTTGTTAACCTTAAGACATTTTGACTATAATATTATTGGCTTCTTGCATTCATAGTATACCACTTGAGTCTTTTTCTTTTTTTTAGTCTTTAACCTGTGAGGAGTATGTCTTTTCCTCTAAAACTTCATTTCATCTCGATATCTGATAAATATTGAGAAAGATAAAAGAGATCTCGTTGTTTACTTCAGAGCGTTTGATGTATAACAGGAATGTTATGAGTTTCTCCATCTTCAAGACTTTGGTAGGACAATGGTCTTTCCTTGAGCTCTAAGTTCCAAGGACTTCTCTTTTTAATAAATGTCTTATTGAGCTTCCACTTGTGCACCTTAAATATGCTAACAAGTTATTTCAAAGCATGCTCTTCAGTCCTTGAAAAATTCTCATAATTGTTACTTGCAGTCTCAATTGTCTATGCAAGTTGTGCAAACTTTTATTAGTATGATCATAAATATCATAATGACCTAGTGAATTCAACTTGGCCAATATGATTTGGAACCTGTTAAACATATTTCAACTCACATTATCGGGTAAGTAGACTAAGCTTATTCCTTTTTACATTAGTGGAAACCCTCATACGTGATCTTAAGAGTGTTTCACATTTCCTTAGCACCCTTGAATGCGCATACTTTGGAGTACTCATCTTTTGATAGAGTGCACATCAAAAAGTTAGAAGCCTTTGAGTTTAGCATAAACCTTTACTTATGATCATCATTCGAAAAAAAACCTTGGAATGACTTATTGTCTTCATCTAAAGGTATGTAATTACTATTTTCTATCACATCCATCATGTTTATGCAATAGGATTCGAAGAATGTAGTAGGATTCAAAGAATATGATGATATAAATCTATTTACAACTTGTTTTCATGTCATTTAGGATATTTTCCTCTAGTATTTTAAAGAACTAACTCCAAAATGTTAGCTCTAGTACCAACTGAAAGAAATTGTTAACTCCAAAAAAATGGGAAGAGAGTTTGAGTATAGATTAAAAGCATTTTGGAAAATTTTCTACAAAGTAAGCTAATTAGACATTTCTATAGTTGTTTTACATCCTAAACCCTAAACCCTAAACTCTAGATCTAATAATTTTTAGAACCAACTTATTCAACAATTTATATAGAATCTAACCAATATAACTCAATAAACCATTTTTTTAAGAATTATGAAAATGTTAGCCACTAGACACTCCTGTGAATATAATGAAAACATGCATAAATCTTTTACTGTGTAGTTAACATAAAATCAAAAGAAAGAAAAATAAGAAAATCAAAATAAGAAAGTAAAATAATTCTTTTCTTTTACACTTAAATCACACATGGTCCTTAATGTAAAAACAATTAAATGAATATGTAAGATAAGTATGGGAAAGAAAGAACTCTCTTGTCAAGCTTGAAGACAAGGAATAACTACAAGTAATTTTCTCGACCATTTCTATTGCACTAAAAGCCAAAACTCTTTGTGTGGTGAGCTGTAAAGATGATGTCTATTAGAAGCTCTAACAAACATAGAGTTCTTGTGTAGTGGGTCTCAACGTATCTTTATAAGTTAAATATGCATCAAAAACTTTATATTAGACAAAAAATCTTAGTCTAAATATATGAGAAAATATTCAGACAAATAATCCAATGAAGATGCAAAAAAAGTCTAACACGACACATCATATAAAATACCTTTAGTTTGATTGTTTAAAAAATTAATTCTTATGATTATTTTGCCAAACATTTTTAAAAATTAATTAAATCTCAATTTAACTCTCACTTCTTGTGATTTTTATGTTTGTTCACAATAAATATTTGATAAAAAAAAATGATATTAAAGTTATGATTAGAATTTTGATTAACAAGATGAAGATTAGAGAAAAAAATATTATTGTAAATTACACCAATTCTTATATAATAAAGACTAAGTATGTTAAATTTTTATAAAAAAATATGAGGTTTTATGCTCTTACTACACTCTAAAGTAAAAAAGTTACACCATAAATAATCTTAACTTCTCACTTAGTGTTAATTTTTAGAGTTTAGTAATAACTTCTATTGTTGAGTTAAGAATGCAATTCTCACTAAAACCATCATTGAATATCATGATTTTGATATACTTTTATTTGTTCTAAAATTTTAAAATCAAATAGAACAATTTACATAACGAACAAAGATATTTAAAAATAGTAAAATTTTTAATATTTCGAGTTTTATCTATATAAAAATATTGAACATAGTTTATTTATCTATTCATTTTACCTTGTTATTTCATTTCTCTATTTAGGGTATGTTTGGATGAGAGGGTGAATTTGAGTGAAAATTTTATAAAAATTTGTGATTGATGTGATGTGTATAATTGATAAAATTTTTTTTTAATAGATGAAATTGGAATTTAAAATTAAATATAATTAATTTGTTTTTTTGTGATTAATAAATTATTATTATTTTTGATAAAGTTATAAGAATATTAATTATTTAAAAATAAAAATTAAATTATTATTATTAATAATAATAATATTATTTTATAAATTTATTTCCAATATTATTATAATTTCTATTAATATTTTTCTATTAATATTTATTATTATTTTAATAATTATTAATATTATATGATATATTATATAATTAAATTATTTTTTTAATAAATTTATTTTAATTTAATTCTTATTACTTTTATTATAATTTTATTAAAAACTAATATTGTTACTAATAATAATAATATTTTATAATTCATTATGTTTATATTATTATTAAATAAATATAAATATAAATATATTAATAATTAAATAAATTAAGTTTGAAAAGTCCTGAATCCTTCCCCTCCCAAATTTTTGTTTAGAAAGTTTAAAAAAATGAAATTGCCTGTTTTTTTCTTTAAATATTATATATATATTTTTATTTTTTAACTTTTCACCTTTTAATCTGTTTGCACAAATCTACACCTGGATCCAAATAATTTCTTAAAAAACTTTATGACCACCTTTATTTTACTAATTTAAATGTTTTCACAATAAATGAATTACGAACAAAACCGTTTTTAATTTTTGTCCTTACACAGATTCATATGTTTATATTATCTCACTTTTAATACTAATTATATAGTTTTTCATTGGGGATATAAAAGAAATACCCATTTTCAAGAGACTGCAAAGGTATAACATTTTCATCATTATTATTAGACTAAAATCAATACCATAAAATATTTTATCCACAAATTAAAATCAAAGTATTAATTATTAATTACAAAAACTGTATTATTTTTTAACCTAACAAAAATAGATATGGACATTAATCAGGGGTATTATAGTCATAACGCACACATACCAAAACCCTAGTTTCTCCCACTCTCATATTTACTCTGTTCTCTGTCCCCAAACCCACTACCATTGCATCTTGCCGCTGCAACCCTCTCCCTTCTCTTCAGCTTCCATTTCGCAATGGTGAGTCTCTGTTTCTCTTCATTCCTCTTCTCTCTTCATCTTTCTCACACGTTCTTATCAATTCAACTCCTTTGGGTTTTCTCTTCTGTTTGCATTAGGCTTCGGAGAAGAAACTGTCCAACCCCATGCGGGAAATCAAGGTCCAGAAGCTCGTCCTCAACATCTCCGTCGGAGAGAGTGGCGATCGTCTCACCAGAGCCGCAAAGGTTCTTTTTTTATTTTTATTTTTATTTTTATTTTTAATTTTTCAATCCTTATTTTTGATTTATTTTAATTTTGATTTGAACCCTTTTTTTTATTGTTGTTGTTACAGGTGTTGGAACAGCTTAGTGGCCAAACCCCAGTGTTTTCCAAAGGTGGTTTTTCTTTTTCTTCTTCTCATTATTAGGGTTACTTAGACATGGTTTTATATAATTTCCTCTTCTCTAAATGTTCTCTCTCTTCTAATAAGAGAGAGTGTTTATGTAGTAATTATGTAAGTGTTCTCTCGGTTTTTGTAACTGGAATATGTGCTTGATTGAATTACTTTATTTTTGGGGAAGTTGGTTTTTAAAAAATTTTGAATGCTCAGATTAAAAGACGAAAGGGATGTTGTTGGTGTTGGGAATAGTTTTTCATGCTCGCTCCTACCATTGTGTGAGTAGTTATATTTTGTGGCTTGCTTAGGTTGTTATTTTGTAACTTGTGTATTCATTGAAGTTCACCATGTTTAGTTTATGATATCACCTTGGCTAATAAATCAATTCCCTTAATTTGATTAACAAGGAATTGAGGATAGGGTCATAATGTGATTGTACTGCATTTCTGTGGCTGCAATGTTACAATGATAGGTGTTTTGATCTGTGTCTGTGTGGTGGATGCAAGCTGCATTTTCCTGCAATTGCAATATTAAGGATTGTGATAGAACTGCGGCCTTGGTTTGCTGTTGGTTATAACTTGAAACCTTGTTTTGAAACTAAAGCAACTATGGTTGTGAATGGGGATAGATTTGGCTCTATAATTGAGTCATCAGCAGGGGTCCATTCATTGGCCACCTGACTGCCGCTTGGAGCCAAAATGAAAATACCAGAAGAAGATCCTTGAAACCCCTGGGTTGTTCTCAAGACACAATACCTGGTGAAATACTTCGGCTGATATTTGCTAGCCTCATAGAATTGTATTTAGTTACAATATTAAGGGTATTTGGTTTTGTAATGCTGCATTCTAGCAACAAGACGCATTTGTCTGCAATTTTACCTTATTTGGGGTCTAAAACAAACTGCTGTTAATTGGGATGTTTTGGCTCTATAATTGAGTCACCAGCAGGAGTTCATTCTTTGTCCACCTGTCTGCCGCATGGAGCCAAAATGAAAATACCAGAAGATTCTTGAAACCCCTTGGTTGGCTTCAAGGTACAATATCTGGTTAAATGCTTGGAATGATAACCTACAGGTCTAGGCTAATGTATTGAACTAAGAATATTTTAATTTCTGTAAACCATTGAAAATTTTAAACGTATCATGTTTCATATCTTTTAAACTTAACATGCGTGATTTTGTATATTTTCCTCAAAAAACGTCTTTGATGGTGATGGGATGGTTATTCCTGAAGATTAATGTACCTACATGCAACATGTTTGCTAGTTTAAGTTGTATTAGGCGCACCTTGTCTGCTCCACCTTTACGAACACAACAATTTTTCTAGTTGCAACTGGCTGTTCTCTGATTGTTTATTTGTTCTTTGTTGTTTGCAGCAAGGTACACTGTCCGTTCTTTTGGTATCAGAAGAAATGAAAAGATTGCATGCTATGTCACTGTTAGAGGTGACAAGGCAATGCAGCTTCTGGAGAGTGGATTGAAGGTGAAGGAATATGAACTTCTGCGAAGAAACTTCAGTGATACTGGGTGCTTTGGCTTTGGTATTCAGGAGCATATTGACTTGGGAATCAAGTAAGCTTAAAATCTCTTGCTGTTTTTGATAAAATACATGTTATTTATTGTTGTTATACTCATTTTGCAGTACTTGAAGCTGTTATTAACAGATACAAAGCTGCATAACTTTTTTTTTTTTCCATTAATCAATTAATCATTCCTTAGTTGTAAAAGGGAAAATGGATTATGGTATTGGTATTTTGGAGGTTGGTTCTATCCAGTTCCGAACTGTTCTATAGTGGTGGTGTGAAAAGATTTTTGCATGTGCGTGGAAGATAGACGGATTTGCCATCATAATGCATGTTAAATCTACATTTCTGCGTTTCTCTTGTTTTGCATACGGTTCTCTAGCCTTGAGAACAACAGATTGAAATTCAATCTATGATTGTCTTCATGTATTGTTTTTGTTATGCCCATTGAATTTGGTTTCTTCTATTTGTATGATCTTATTATAATTGAAATGTACTTCTAACTATTCTCAATTAAAAAATTTGTTTAATCATTGTTGAACGTTGGCTCGTCTTCAGGTATGATCCCTCAACTGGTATTTATGGGATGGACTTCTTTGTTGTTCTGGAGCGCCCTGGTTATCGTGTTGGCCGTCGCCGCCGATGCAAGTCTCGTGTTGGGATCCAGCATCGTGTTACCAAGGAGGATGCCATGAAGTGGTTCCAGGTGAAATACGAAGGTGTGATCCTCAACAAGTCACAGGCCATTGTTTAATTAAACTAGCTAGTTTTGTTTTGAGGAGTTTACAAGTTTTGTTATGCTTCATTTAAATAGCTTGAATTACTGGAATATTAGTGCGACTGGCCATATGAGCTGTTTAAAAGTACTTGTTTTTGACATCCATATTAATACGCCCTTGACCCTTAATTGGATGTTCTATATTTTGCCTTTACTCTAGCCGTTGTGTTTGAAGAACATTCATTCAGAGACTGGTTTTGTCATTGCATTTTAGCCTTTAATTTTATGCGCCTTCTGAGGGTGAAATAATGCCTTCAATTGTTGAAGGGCCCCTGGTGCATAAAACTGAACATTGAGGCTTGAACACTACCAATTGGCTACTACGTATTCAAATCCATTTGAATTTCCACTGGTTGTACTGGGCTATAAATTGATGAATTTGATGTTAAAACACAGGATTTATGTTGATAATTACTGTTAATACCATTAGATAATATATCGTACGAATATTAGGGGTGTTAATGCATATTAACATTTAAATCAATTTAATTTTTAAATGATTGAACTTTTAATATTACCAATGCAATCGGGATTTGTTTGGGCAATTACTTCCTGCACCTCTATTTACTTTTTTAACCTCCACCGTCACAATTGGGTGAAAAAGATGTTAGGAATTCTGAAAATCTTTTCCTGTTTAAAAAAAGTGTATTGTATTGTATTTTTTAAATTCTAGAAGGTGGTTTTTGAAATTTTTTTTGAAGCAGGTAGTCGAAAGTCTCTTTAAGAAGTGATAAAATAGTCATTTTGAAAATTGTGGAAGTAGGTGGTGGAAGTACAGAAGGGGTGTAGGAAACAATTGCCTTTGTATAGTTAGAGGTTTACGGGCAAGCCCATTTATTTGACTGGGTGGCCCGTAGTCGCTGTCTGACCCACAGAAGCCACGGAAAAAAGGAAGAACAGATAAAAATCAATATTTGATGTAATCATTCCCCAAACTACATTTTATTATTATAATATCTTAAAAGAAGAATCTAAGTGAAAGAATGATCAAACATTTAATTTTAACTAGATTTAAGCTTTCCATTGATTCAATTTTATTTTAAAATTTAAATAAATAAAGGGTGACAAAAATCAACCGTGATAAAGAAAATAAATAAATAAAGAGATGATGGTTTGAGATAATTGAGGTGTTGTTTTCAACCATTTGTAAAAATGGGTGACACGAGATTACAACTATACGAGACACGAGAACTCATAATTTAAATATTTTTCTTATTATGAAATATGAATTTATTTATAAATATATTATTATGAACTTAATGATTGACAACCTTGTTAATTATTCTTACACTCATACGAGAATAATCACAAACCACAAAATCTATGTTTAATCTCTACCATGCATAAAAACTCACTGGAAAAAAATGTATCATTATTTCTCACAGATGTTATTTATGCGTAAATCGAAATTATAATATTGTATCTTTTACCAAGTAAGCTTGCTTTCGAATTTAAAATTCGTTTAATTTATTTAAGATAACTATTACACTTTTTTTTAATTTATTATAATGTGATTTGAAATTTATTTCAGTCAATTTTTTATAGAATTAGTTATTGCACGTTTTCTAACTACCTTGTGAATTTAAATTCACAACGAATTTAATACACTTAATTATATTCAACCAAATTAGTAAGTAACATTTTTGCAATGGTATCCCTCTATTCCAATACAAAAAAAAAAAAAAAA
>Ga0209700_109955_pt1 | contig 10376 bp, 9 predicted proteins | sample SiratroredBW_FD_187528 | JGI IMG/M metagenome (GOLD analysis project Ga0209700, IMG submission 187528) | Root nodule microbial communities of legume samples collected from California, USA - Siratro red BW (SPAdes) (version 2) | ecosystem: Host-associated > Plants > Roots > Nodule | place: USA...
GATTCTGGTTGTTTGGTTTTTATATTTGTTAATTGTTTGAACCTCTATAGATTGCATTCTAAGGTTCTTCAAAGAACTTGTATTTTCATTTTGAAAAGAATCAAAAAGGGTTCAATTCACCCCCCCCTCTTGAACTTAGGCCAAATACTTACTTTAACATCATTGTTCCCCAGCAACGACGCCAAATGTTGTTACTCCATTTGTTCAGCAAGTGTACTGAGTACTCAAGTAATATAGAAAATAAGTAAGAGTATCGTATCCACTGGGAACATAATTTATAATTGAGAATTGAAATTGCATCAAAGTATTGTGAACCATAACATACGTAATTAGAATATATTAAATTTGAGTGAATATTAAGACTTTAAAACAATGTAATTAACAAATGAATTGATATGATATATATTAATAAAGATCTTGGGATTGAATTGCATTAATCTCCTTCTTATACACTCTTGGTCAATTGTCCTTAACATCATCTCTTTCAATTACCATTCTGTGCAAATAAAAATCATTCAACCTGATCACTCTAGTATTGAAATTCATAAATTAAAATACCAAGCTCTGTCCCCAGTTAATTATCGCTTAGTTAATTAATTCAGATTGGAATTAGGGTTCAATAAGTTGACCATGAATTTCTGCATCCTATGATAAGTGAATTACAATATAATCAAAAGGGTAATTTAAATTTCAGTTAAGATAATCTAATTCAGTTATTGTTTTATTTTTATTTTATTAAATGTAGTTATTTCACAACAAACCCCTTTTTTCTATGTGTTTAATCCTTTGACAGAAAATTAGGTCCTTGGGAGACGACCTAGGAGTTACTTCCTAGTACTGCATTTAATTGTATTTATTTAACCGGATACGGCTTCGATCAAGAATATTTGTGCCTAACTTCTCTAATTTAGTTTCACGTAACAATGACTTAGTGAAGAAGGACGTTACATTTCATTGGGGTGAAAAACAAGAAAAAGATTTCCAAAGGATTCTCTACTCACTAATGTAATTGTTCTAGCTTTACCTAATTTTTCAAAGGCTTTTGAGTTAGAATGTGATGCACCAGGAGTTGGCATAGGTGTTGTTTTATTGGAATGTTGTCACCCGATTTCTAACTTTAGTGAGAAATTTCATGGTGCCACCTTAATTATTCTACCTATCACAAATAGCATTATGCTTTGGTATGAACCTTCAAACTTGGGAATATTATCTTGTTTTCCAAGAGTTCATCATTCATAGAAACCATGAGTCACTTAAATATTTGAAGGTTTAACATGAGTTAAATAAAAGACGTGCAAAACAAATGGAATTTCTAGAACAATTTTAGCATGTGATTAAATATCATTAGGGAAAAACAAATACTGTTTTCTAAACTTGGTGCCCAAACTCTTGGATTCGATCACATTCTTAAATTATGTAGTCAAGATTATGAATTTTCATCTCTTTTTGCTAATTACCTAACAAAAGCTTAGGGGTGATATTATGTGTCGTAGGGGTATCTATTTAAAGAAAGAAAACTTTGTTCCCCAGGGTTCAAATAGGAGACTCCTTATAAAAGAAACACATGGAGGTGGTAGCATGGGACACTTTGCTGTAGAGAAAACTTTAAGCATGTTAAAAGAAAAACTCTTTTGGTCCCACATGAGACGAGATGTTCAGAGGCATTGTTATAAGTGCATTTCTTGCTTACAAGTTAAATCTAGAGTTATGCCTTATGGGTTGTATACACCTTTACCTATTGCTTGTACTCCTTGGAAAGACTTTAGGATAGACTTTGTCCTAGGTTTACCCAAAACCCAATGAGACTTGGATTGTATTTTTGTGCTAGTTGATCCTTTTAGCAAAATGACTCATTTTATTCTCTATCACAAAATACAAGATGCAAGCAACATAGCTAAACTCTTCTAAGAGATATAGTTAAACTTAATGAATTACCCAATACCATATTTCAGATAGAGATCCAAAATTTGTTAGTCATTTATGAAGAACACTATAGGGAAGACTAGGAATTAAGCATAAATTTTTCACTTCTTATCATCCTTAAACGAATGGACAAACTAAAATTATTAATCGATCTCTATCAACTATGCTTAGAGTAGTCTTGGGGGTAACCATAAATCTTGAGATAGGAATCTTCCCCATATTGAATTTTCTTATAATAGGGCGATCCATAAAACTACCAAATTATCTCCCTTTGAGGTAGCATATGGGTTTAATCTTCTCACACCATTAGATTTGTTGGCCCTAATTCATCTACAAGACTTCTTTAATAAAGAAGGGGTTTCTAAAGCCAATTTTGATAGAAAATTACATGAGAAGGTTAAACACCAAATACAACAACAACCAGAGAGATATGCTAAATAAAGCAATAAGGGAAAGAGGGAAATTATTTTTGAGGAGGCTGATTGGGTTTGGCTACAGTTAAGAAAACATAGGTTTCATCAATAAAGAAAGTCAAAACTCAACCCTCGAAGTGATGGGTCTTTCCAACTTCTCAAACGAATTAATAACAATCCATATCAATTACATTTGCCAAAGGAATACAATGTACATGCTACTTTCAACGTTATTAACTTGATTCCTTTTACAGGTAGCACAAATGATGAGACAAATGAAACAAATTTGACAACAAATTCTCTTCAAGAAGGAGGGATGATGGAAGAAGCCTTAGGAAGGGTCCAACTACAAGAACTATGGCCAAACGCATACATCGTGAATGGGACTTAGAAGCACACACCAAACTAAAAATACTGTCAAATTGGTCAAACTTTTGTCTGTAAAAATGTGCATAAGTTTATTTTCATCTATATCATTTCTTAAGGTTTGTAAAAATTTCATTTACTGTTAAATAAAAGGTGTAAGCCGCACTTAGGGTTAGGGTTGGCATACCTATGTAGCTCGTCCACGTGTCAATGTCCAATTGGAGAACCTTGAAGCTTACGACACAAGCTAGTCCTTGTTAGCACCAAGGCTAATCATGTGATTTGATGAAGTCAATATTGTGAGCACCAAGGCTTAGCATGTGAAGCTGATGAAGACTGCCTCATGAAGAATCTGTTGGAACCAACCTGGACCAGAATTATTCAAGAGAAGACTTTGTCTTTAGTTGGGTTTGTGTGTTGGTGATTGACTTAGTCCTTAATCACTAGTGGCATGGTTCATCACTTCTGAGGTGCTAAAAAGATTCACAAATATTTTTATTAAAACTTTTTTTAATAAAAATAACCCAAAATGTTTTTGCTGGAAAAAGGTTTTTCAATCTATTGAATTTCTAAAACAATCGATTGAATGTGACAGTTATTTCTGTTACAACTGAAATACAGTTATTGCTGTTACAACTGAAAACTTTGACTAGGTCAAACTAACGGTCAAATTCAATCGATTGAATGGTTTGTTCAATTAATTGAATTATGACAGCTAAGCTATTTTTAAAACTGATTTGGGTATTTAAAGGAATGAGAATCATCACTTTCAGAATTATCAAATCAAGTACTTTCGAAAAGCATTCCTTGATATTTTCTAAGAGAGATATTGCCCCTTTTGTGTGATCATCATTTTGGGAAAGCTTTTCAAATCAAGAAACCTCCAAGAACGTGAATCTTTGAAGCATCCTTGAAGTGAGGTTCTTGCTACTTTGGTTCTGGACCAAAGCTAAGTCTTCTATACCTGATCTTCATTCTGTGTAATATGTTTTGTGTAGAAGCACTCTGTAATCTTCTCTGATCCTGTTGATCTGTAATCTGTTTACTGTTTTCAATTACTGGGTTTATAATTGAGTTGGTGCAGTGGGTTCTGCACTGGTCTCGCATCTGCTGAGGGGTTCAGTAGAGGGTGAGTACTACTGGGAGCAGTGTTGCTTGTGGACTGCAAGTGTTGTGGTGCAGTGGGTTTCTGCACTGGTTACACACTAGCTGAGGGGTTCAGCAAGGTGTGGGTTTACTGCTGGGAGCAGTTTGTAACTTGCTGGGAGCAAGGGTTGTAAACTGATCTTGTGATCTGTTTTAGTGGAAATCTTTGCTTGTTTGCAAAGGACTGGTCGTAGCCCTTAAGGAAGGGTGAACCAGGATAAAAATTCTGTGTTCTTGCTTTTCTCCCTACTCTTCTTGATTGCTTTCATTCATTGCTGTCATCTTTAAAATTAACTGGATTAAAATCTGTTCATACTGTTAATCATACTCTGAACATCTGTTTACATAATCAACTGTGATTTTGGATTGTGTTTGATTGCGTTTAAACATCTTAAATCTGGGTTAAAACATTTTTACACTGTAAACTGTTTTCTGGGTTTATTTTTGATATCTTCCGCTGTGCACAATCGATTGTTGACCTGACGGTCCAGAATTACATAGTCAATCGATTGAATAAATAATTTTCATTCTCTACTTGAAGAATAAATCAGATTTGCGAAAAGTTTTGAAAGTTCAATTCACCCCCCCTCTTGAACTCGGTCTAAACCTTATTTTACAGTCCTTGCACATGTGGCAACAACGGATTGGAGCATGGAGGAAGCTCGTTGAAAACATCATAGTTAGGGTTAGACAGTAGCTAGGATTAGGGTTTGTACTTGGCTCCCTTCACAAGCTTCTCAAGCCTATAAATAAGCATGCCATGCATTGTATTTTTCAACCTTGAATGAATAGTTCTACATTGTTGAAATTCCTAGACACACTTGTTCTTAAGCTTCTCCTTTGTTAGCTTCTCTTAGAACTCTAACTTAGAAATTTTAATTGAGAGTTGGCCTCACCTGATGAAGGAGCTCCTTGGTGCTTTAGCTTCTTACACAAGTTCCAATGGATGTAGCGCATGTTGAGGCCATGTTGCACCGAACAAATGGCATGGAAGGAGCTTCTCTTGATGCAGATGAAATGGATGTGGAAGAATTCACCATGAACGGAAGCGTGAAGGTGAAGATTGGTAGGTTTTGGTGAAGTAGATAATGAAAGCCTTGAAAGAGGTTGGGCCAACCTTCAAGAGAGAGCTTCTAGCTTCTAGGAGAAGAAACTCAATGTGAAACTTGAGGCAATGTACTGAAAATTTGGCAACATTTCATTACTCAAATCAAGAATACATTAGAGGTTCCTAAACCTCTTATTTATAGAAGAAAGGATGAGCTACTTAGCTTCCCATGCAAGCTATCTAGGTAGGGTATGGGAGAAGCTAGGTCTAGAAACCCTAGCTTATAAGAGAAGCTTCTAACCCTAGCTTATAAGACAGGCTTCTAACCCTAGCTTCTATGACAAGGTGGTGACAAGTGGCACAAGGTGGTGACAAGTGGCACAAGGAGAGAGTTCCTTTTGCTACTTAGACTCCTTAATCAAGCCCAACATTATTTATGGACCTCAAGGCCCAAACTTACACTACTACATGGACCAAAAATACAAGGCCCAAATTTATTCTACTTGGCCCAAATACAAGGTCCAAATTGTTCATAACTGTTCTAAATAATTTATACAAATTAGAGGACTTCTCCTTAATAGTCTATTTTCTCCAAAAGGATTTCTTCATGTTTGTATTTGGGCCCGAGCAGCTGATTAAAAGCCCAAATAGGATGAGATGGGCCCAATCTTCTGGAAAGCTCTTAGTTCTCCCTCTGGCTCTTTGTCCTCTTTATTCTTTGATTAATGTTGCTGGGGCGTACTCCATCATCCCCTCCCTCTTGAAAGGGATCTGTCCTCAGATCTTACAATGTGTTGCAGATAGAAGCTTTATTATTGTTGATTTATTCACGATTTCCTCCGGGATCAAACACGATCCTATAAAAACACGAAAATAGTAAAACAGATGGCATTTTCTCATAACATTTAAAAATGCAAAAGAAAAGAATCTGTCTTCCCAAGTTAATGTACCATTTACCTGATGTTAAACTTGGATAGATGATCTGAAGGATACTTTTATTTTTAATTTTTGAATATTTGTCTACCCTATGAGTTTACCTAATATTTTGATCTTATTGTTTAATTTCAACCAACTCACAAGGTTTTTCTATGAGTGAGGTTTTTGTGCCAATGTCTAGCTCAGCTCCAGACAAAGATTGTTCTACAAATATTTCCTCACTAGATTTTTCTGTGTAAGAGGAGTTTCTGTCAATGTCTTTAGACAATGGTTTATCTTCAACTAACTCTTCACAATATTTTTCTATGGAAGAGGAGTCAACATCTAGTTCAGCTCCAGACAAAGATTCACTAAACTTCTCACAAGATGGTTCTAAGGGAGAGTATTTTATATCAATGTCTGGTTCAGCTCCAGACAAACATTTGTCTTGTCTTTCTTGTTCTTTCCTCTCTCGTCTTTCTTTTTGCTCTTTATCTTTTCTCTCTTTTTCCTTATGAATCATTCTATTTATTTTTTCTTCTATAAGCTTTATCCCTTCAAGTTCATGACCTAAGTGAGCTAGATGTTTTTCTAATCTGTTTATTCTTTCTATCTACTTCTTCTCCTCTTCTCTCTTTTCCAAATATGAATGTGAAACAAATTTTCTTCTCATACACGTCTTCAACTCTTTCCAATTCAATATTTTAAATTTCCTCCCAATTGAGACATCACATTGCCTTTGTTTCCACCAAGACATGGCATATTCTTGAAAACTTGAAGTAGTCGTGGGTAATCTTCTAAATTCTTCTACTTGGTAGAATTCAAAAAGTTTTTCAACCTTCGTTTCTCATCCTAAATATTCCTCAACATTATTATATCCATAGAATATAGGGAGGTTTATCTTAAGCTCTATAGAATGGAAATGACTTCTAGGCTTAATCCCTTTATGATAATCTCTAACACTCTCATGCACATGAAAATGATCACTCATTTTTTTTTTCATATATAAAGATTTTCACAAATACTTTGAAAATAAAATTTTTGAAACAATGAGTGATAAAATGTTTTCACAAAATATTTTTAAATTTTGGGTGAAATTCCCTACGAAGAAATATCAATGAAAGGCTTCCAAGTAGACTCCCACGAAAGAGAGGTGCGTCACTTGGACAACTTAAGCACCAAGTCTTTCCTAGCCAGAGTTTTCCTCAGTCCTCTTCCAAAACATCTCTGAATAGAAAACTACAAAACATTTTTCCCTGATTGTGCACGTGAAATCTTAAAGACCAAAGGAAGGTCGATCTAACGAAAGTGAGAATAAATCCTAATTGCCATAGAGACCTAATAAAGAAAATAATAGAAGAAAGTTGCAAGAATGTAAAACAAAGCAAATAACTAGACGAATTTCCTAAATGAAAGTGCAAGTGACACTCAGAGCCCCTTGACGCACTTCCATGTCTACACACTTAGACTATTCCACTAATGAAAAAAAGTTTTTCAAATTACAACTCAATTGAATACAATGAAAATGTTGCTGAAAATCAAAATTCCTAAACTATGCACTCCTTGTGTTTGTAAATTTGCCTCACTAGTGTATCACTCTTTGCTTTTGGTGTGTGTTCAAGAAGCTTTTCTGCACATGACCTTAATTCCTCATTGTGTATCATTCTCCAATAGTGCTTGGGATTTTCACTCTTGATGTATTGGCCAATTCAACTCAAATGCTTCACCAAAGTACTATTTCACCATGAGGTCACAAATACAAAGCAATAAAAGCTAATTTGAATAGCACAACTCAAAAGGATTATAACAATTGACAAACTCAAAGAATGCAAATAAAATTGACACTAGTAGAAAAATAGGCTTTAACGTCTCCTTTTTATGACGGTTAAACAGGCAAACGATGTAGTCAGAAACGCGATGGCATTTTTGTAAATAAATGAACAATCCCACGTCGGTTGGCACAAACAACCGTCATTGACCTATTTATAAAAAAGAAAAATTCAAATTTTTAAAAGGAGGTGCATGAATCCCACGTTAATTAAGAGGCCAGAACCGACGTGGGATTGTTGTCCACTACGTCTGTTACGGCCTCAGAACCGACGTAGTGCATGTTGTATGACAAATTGGGGAAAATTGGGAAAAAAAGTTGAAATTAGGGCACACACCACGTCGGTTTTGGGCTTTGTAACCCACGTGGTGTGTTAACAGTGAATTTTTTTAATTTCAGGGCATGCACCACGTCAGTTGGGAGGCCAGAACCGACATGGTGCTTCTATTTTACCTCCGGCACGAAATTTCACTTCACTTTTCTTCTTCTGCACTGCGCGCGCCCTCTCCCTGTCACTGTTCCGACGTCTCCTCCCTCACTTTTCAACCTCCATTGCTTCCTCATTGTACTCCATTTCACTTCCTCTTGTTTGCAAAGTCGAGAGCGTCTCTTTAAACGATTCCATTTTCGATTTGAACGTGTGTTTGCTTTGAAGCTTTCATTTTTTGGTTTCTCTTCCATTTTTGTTTGCTTTAACTGATTTTGTTATGTTATTCAGTATTTGTTTGTGCTTTGTGGTTTTGGTAGGGTTTGTTTGGCCGAGTTGGGTTCGGTTCGGTTTTGGTGTCACAACTTTGGGTTGGTCATCTTCTCTATTTTGGCGTCACCACTGCTCCACAAGAGGTGTGCTTTTATCATCTTTGAAATGATTGTATTGAATGTTTATCTGCATGATTAGAATGCTTGTTCGAATTAAAATATTTTTGGAGTATGTTTGATCCATGTTTTGTGCATATAGTATTGGGTCCGAGAATGTTGCATTCTTGGAATTTGATCATTGTTCTATGATTGAGATGCTTTTATGATTAGATTGCTTAAATTGCCTTTGTGTATAATTTGATATAGGAAAAACGCGTTTGGGTACTGAGTCTGGGGATGTTCGATCCCTGACAATTTTTATTTAATCTTACTGATTGAGTTTTGCATCTGAAAACCTTTCACTACTCGTAGTGATGGATCGAAGTTCGATAAATGCAAGTCGAATAAGTGATGTGTATGAGAAAGGTGTTGAAGATTTTTTGGAATTTGCTAGACATAATGGAGCAGCAATAAATGGAAGATATTACTGTCCGTGTGTGAAGTGTGTGAATTTAATAAGACTAGATATTGAGTTGATACGAGAGCATGTTCTTTGTGATGGTTTCTTGAAGAACTATACAATGTGGACTTGGCATGGTGAAGTTCTAGACTTACCATATGCATCTGAGCAAGATCAATGTGAACAATCTAATCTATTTTCTGAAGATTACATGGATGACATGATTCGTGATATTGGAGGAGAGTGTCCACCAAGCCCATGTGTTTGATTCGTTGAAAGATGATTTACTAACAGAGTCAATGCACTTTGCTAGTTCAAAAGACAACAAACCTGTTATGGCTGCAATAAGTTACTATGGAGTAATTGAAGAAATCTGGGAAGTTGACTACGTCAAATTTAGAGTTCCAGTATTTAAGTGTAAATGGGTTGATATATAGCACAGGAGTGCATGTTGATGATTTCGGTTTTACCTTGGTTGATCTTGCAAAGATAGGTTATAAGGAATATCCTTTCATCATGGCTTACCAAGCAAAGCAAGTTTTTTATGTCAAAGATCCTTGCAATGAAAGGTGGTCAGTTGTTATACAAGGAAAACTAAATATGATATTGAAAACCATGATGAGTCAATAGTTCATCATTCTGACAACTCATTATCAAGACATGTATCTCCTATCAACGACGAAAATGATGTTGATGAAGTACATGTTACACGAACTGATCACAACGAAGGAATATGGGAAAACATCATAACACTGCCAGAATAAGATAAAGTAATGTTGAATTATTTGTTGTTTTTATTTTTAACATTGATTGTACTCAATTGTAGCATTTAATGTTAAGCTTATTTATCTTTGTAAGTTCTAATATTATGTTTATGTTCTTTTTAGGTCATGGCAGATTCACAGGATAAGAGTAGAGAAGCTACACGGTTAAAAGATATCACTGCTAGTCGACTTGGTGGTTTCAAGGTTGCAATAGACTTTGACCCTCAGACTGCTAGGGCTTCAGGCCTTAATCATGTCATGTTTAATAGTTATCTGGGTGTTTTGGCACGTACAAAGGTGTCTATTTTGTATCCGTCTTGGGATCATGTCACTGAAGCTGAGAAAAATATGATATGGCAAGATATTACTGTAAGTCGTTCATTTAAAGCTTATAATATGTCATTAATGATGATAATTACTTATTATATGTATCATGACTTGTTAATTTTATTTTGCAGATAAACTTTGAGTTTGAATCATCTTCATACATAAGAAAGAAAATTATTTCATTTGTTGCTATCAAATGGAGAAATTTCAAGACAAACTTGACTAATTTTTACGTCTATGGTTCACTCAAGGAAAAGTCCCTATGTGAGAAGTATAATATTGATGAAGAGACTTGGACACAATTTGTCCAATCTAGAGAGGATCCCGCTTGGCAGGTTTGTTTTATCCATCATAATTTCATTACATAATATGAATTGGCAACAAAACT
>Ga0209700_109956_pt1 | contig 10376 bp, 5 predicted proteins | sample SiratroredBW_FD_187528 | JGI IMG/M metagenome (GOLD analysis project Ga0209700, IMG submission 187528) | Root nodule microbial communities of legume samples collected from California, USA - Siratro red BW (SPAdes) (version 2) | ecosystem: Host-associated > Plants > Roots > Nodule | place: USA...
TACAAGGTCTCTTCAAGTAAATGATTGATTTAAAAAGTTAAAGAAACAGGTAACAGAGATAACTCTATTTTTTAAGAACGATGGTTGGATTACTTACCTCTTAACTAAGAGGGCATTCTCTTTCAACTGCTCCGTAATCATGGACTGCATCTTTAATCTCTTAGTTTGTAAACAAAACAAGATCCTCAAGAATCAGCACAACGACAAAACGAGAAAATAAAAAAAAATTCTTTTGGTGTTGACGCCTCTTCTTGGTCCGTTCTTGATTTTTGTTTTTCTTTGTAATCACATCCTCATTTCTTTTTATTTCTACGTTAGGAAGCAATGGAGAAGGGGGCGGGGAAGGGGGGATTTCTATCTGTAGCACCCACCTCCATGGATCACTTCCTTAGGTCGATTCCCCTACCCCTGCCCCTTCCTCTATTGCATCCTACAGTGTTTCACAAAAATAAAAAAGAAATGGGGTTGTGATTAAAAAGAAAAAAAATGAGAACGGGCCAAGAAGAGGCGTCAACGCCAAAAGGTAAAATTTTTTATTTTTCTCGTTTTGTTGTTGTGCTGATTCTTAAGGATCTTGTTATGTTTACATGCTAAAAGATTAGAGATGCAGTCTATGATTACAGAACTGCTGGAAGAGAATGCCCTCTTAGTTAAGAGGCAAGTAATCCAACCATCGTTCTTATAAATAGAGTTATCTCTTACATGTTTCTTTAACTTTTTAAATAAATCCTTTTCTTGAAGAGACCTTGTAAACCTTTCTACGATGATTGAATATTTCTTTTTTTCAATATAGTCTGAGAGGAGAGGACAAGGCTGAGAAAACCAGTCCTGGAGCAAATCCCATAAAAGACTTCAGAGTCTTGTACACTCCCTTTGATTCTAGTGTGTAAATGCATGTAACATTTTTCCATGCTTATTAATGAACCAAGAGAGAAGAATGAATAGATATTGGCCCTATAATCATCAAAAGTGGATCGTCATGTGGAATGGACCCTCCTAATTTAGGGGCAATAGTTTGATGGAAACGGTCATTTGTGTGACACTGAATCATGTATGCAATGATACATCTCACATATTATCCAGTATATAACCCCTCAACAAGCATCAATGTCCGATGAAGATGTAAGTTCATTTTGTATTAAGTAGCATATTGCAATTATTAATCACAATTAACTAATCATGTCGTTTGTCACAGTGTGACACATTCTCCCAACCTCAAAAAAGTCAATCCCAACTGCACTATCAACATATTGGATCGTCTTCTAGTGCACAACAATTTCAACCTCCAAATGTTGCCGATTTTAATTTTCAACCACCTTCAATGTTTGGATACATGGGTAACATAAACACCATGGTTGGTCCATCTTCATATCAACACGAAGTTGCTTCCACCTATAACACATAACATGTTTCCATCACAGCCAAATTGGTTTCATACTCCACTGTATAATATATTTGGGACTTCTTCTAACTCCTCACTCTCTACCTACAATCCAATACAATTCATGGATTGTCATCGACCAACAATGTCTTCCCAAATATTAGATAATGCAAGTGGGGATGATGATGAGGAACATGATGGTAATGAAGTTGGACCGCCACCTCCCCCGTCATCTAACCCACCAACAGAACATAGAGCACAACGAAAACCACGAAGACAACATCGAAGGCCATAATGTAGCACTAAATCTCATAAATAGATTTTTTCTTTCATGTCATTTTATGCTTATGTTTAAACTCTAACATTTTTTTTAACCTATGTTATTTGAACTGTAAAAGAAAATTATTTCACGTCAAACCCGAACAAATTAAATATCTTAATTTTATCACGTAAACAAACATGGATGCAATCAAACACAATTTCATCACACACAATTTCATCACAATTTGTTTTTTCTGATAAGTCGTGCTTATAAGCATGATTTAAAAAAAAAAACACAACTCATGCTACCAATCACGATTTCAGAAGGAAAAAAGTCCCTCATCTCATGCTTTATTTTTTTTTTCAAATTTATCCATTTTCGTCTTTTCATCTACATCCACCTTTCTAAAAAAATCTTTTATATAAACCATGCATAACATTCTCCTTACATATTGCATATGTGCGACTCGACTAAAGTGTTTATATTACTAAATCGGTCCTGTAGCATCACCATAGATAATGTCCTCTTGGCAATTCCCACCCCCTTCCCCGCCCCGCCCCCTACGACGTCGTTAATATGAAGATTATGAAAAAATAGGGAACCTTCAGAAAAGAGGAGACAAAAGCATAAGGTTAAAAGTTTTTATTTTCTTTTTGTTCTTGTGTGGCTTGTTCTATTTTTATTTTCTATTTGTTCTTGTGTTGTTCTTTTGATGATCTTGTAAAGAGACTCGAGCAGTCCCATATTAAGGAGTTGTTAAAAGAGAATGCGATCTTAGTTAATGTTAAGTAAAGATTTTTGTTCTTATTTTTCTTTAACTTATTCTGAATTGTAAAGTCTAAGAGAACAGGAGCAGTCGAGAACTTAGGCAAATCTTATCCACAAAAGAGACTCGGCCTGTAAACTCCTTCTGATCAATGCGTAAATATTTAATAAACTAAGAGACTTGGTCTTTTCTCATCAATGCGTAAATATTTAATAAACCAAGAGCATTGGTCTTTTCTGATCAATGCGTAAATATTTAATAAACTAAGAGACTTGGTCTTTTCTGATCAATGCGTAAATATTCAATAAACTAAGAGACTTGGCGTTCCATCAGATCAATGTCTAAATGCATGTATGATTTTTCAATCTATTGATTCTAATTGACTGATATAGTACTAATCTTTTTTTAACCTTTATTCATTGTTTTTCTAGTCCTTTAAAGAATTTTATTACTCACAATTTAAAAGTATATTTGCGAAATGTTTTTTTTAAAGGAGTTCAATTCACCCGCCTCTTGAACTTGGCCAAAACTCATTTAACATTTGTGACAATGATTTTAGTGTTAAGTTATGTATATGATTTTGTAAAATTCTTCATTTTTTTAGAAGAAGAAACTAAAGTATAGATACGTTGTTCTCAACATCTCCGGGCCAAATAAATATTATTTTTGCAAATAAATAAAATAAATAAAAGAATAAAATTAGGAAAAAAAAAACTTTTTCACATTTAAGATAAAATGAAATTTGGAAAAGAAATGATAAACAACAAAAAAAGTGTTGAGTGATTTAGTTTGATAAAAAAAAAAAAGATTTGTTGAAGTCTAATTTAAATTGTCAAAAATAAAAATAGTTATTATTTACACTATACTCCCACTTCTCTATCCACTTCTCTATGAATTTTGCTTGCCACAAATTTTATCTCTCATTATTAAAGACTCTTGAAAGAATTGCAAATACTTTCTTTTTAAGCTTTTTGCCTCCTCACACTTATCACATTTAACAGTCATGCTTTTGACATTTAACCCTCATACATTCACCTATTCATCTTCTTCATACTATTCCTCTTCTTCCTACCTTTTTCTACTTTATTTCCATCTACTTTATTTTTATCTATTTTGTTTCATGGTGCAATTAAAAAAAGTTAATACAAAGAGGCTGAAATTTTGTCTCTTCACACTTATCACATTTAACAGTCATGCCTTTAACATTTAACCCTCATACCTTCACCTATTCATCTTTTTCATACTATTCCTCTTCTTCATACATTAGCAATCTAGAAAAATGTTTAAACTTTGTAGAAGTGGTAAGACACTACCCTTATTTCTAGTGAGCCAACTTGTGATATTTTAGATCACATTCTTTGTAAAGCTTGTGTGTTAAGCCATAAGTGATCATATTCCAAACAATATTCAGTCTTAGCCAAAAGTAGTTTCATTTAAAACAATATTTAATCTTATCCAGGAGTGATTGTGTTTCAAATAATACTCGTGTTAGGAAATAATATTTTTTATTTAGCTAGGAGTGATCATAGTCCAAATAATATTTAGGTAGAAGTAGTTAATGTTCAAATAATACTCGTTTTTTTGTTTCTTGGTTGCAACAAACAATAATATACCTAGTGAAACTCTCCTTCAGTTTATTGAAAACTAAAACTAATCTTTGTTAATAAACGAATCCTTATAAAAATATAGTATAAATCTCTTTTATCCCTTATATCTTTAAATTTTTTGTGTTATTTGATCGTCACCAATATTAAAGTGAGAGATTTGCAAAAGTAAATTTTGAAAGTGTTTTAGATAGTTTGTCTAGGTTTAGCATTTCACATCATCCACAATCCATTAAAAAGATCACTTAACAATGTAATTGTTAAGTAAAACTATTATATAACTATATATCATCATATATAAATTTACAAGAATTTAAAAAAAAATAAAAATTGATTTAACCATCCTTTCTTATATTTTAACATGTTTTCACACAAAATATATATATATATATATATATATATATATATATATATATATTTATATTTATTACAATATTCTGAAAATTAGTGTACATAATAATAAAATATTTATTATATAATCAAATATGTCATATTTAATATGTTTTCTCCCCTCTATCAATCTTTTTTAATCCTGTCCTATATAACTCTCATTTACTCTTACATCTTTCTTATGATTGAATATCTTATCTTTTTTTTATGTTATTCTTTTTATTATATTATTAAGGAAAGTGTTTATGTATTTTTATTATGTTATTTTATTTTATTAAATTAAAATTTAACTTTTTTTATTTTTTTCTTTTTTACATACTAATGTGTATATTAATTTTAAATATAATATCTTTTTCATACATATTTATTTATTTCTTTCTATTTTATTTAAATTTGAAACATTATTTAAGAGATTCAATTTTGAAATCAAAGGAATCTCAAGTCATCACAAATGAGATAGAAGAGAGTAAAAACTTTGAAGTTATAAAAGGATGAAATATAAAGAATGAAAGAGAATCAATTTTGATGGTTATTTGGAAGTTGTTAAAACAAAAGAAAATGAATAAAGTGGGTTTAGACGCATTTAAGGGCAAATGACCAAAGATATGTGTATCCTTACCATTTTAATCATTAAATGTAATTCCTTAATATTAGAAAAGGTATGGAAAAGAAAATCTCAAAGTTCATTGTTATGTATATGAAATGACTATATTTTGTTTAACAAAAATTAAGAATTTTATAACATATCTTAAATTTATATGTAACTAACAATTTGCATGATATGTATACAGGAATATAATTATTAAATTAATCTATAAATAATTACATATAGTAGTAGTTATAAACTAAATTCAAGGTTTCAAACTGAATTTTCTATCTAAATCAAGTAAACTTATTTTATTAAGGTGTTTATAGAGCTTTAATTTTAAGCTCTTTAAGATATTTTTCAGCTTACCTTTAATCTTATGAATATTTAAATTTTAAATAGTGAACTTGATGATAGATAATATGAAAATTATAGTCAACCTTAAAATATATGAAGTGATGGTAAAAAATATATAAAAAAAAGATGATAATGTCTTTATTTATAATTTACGCATAAAGTACAACTTAACTAAAATTTCGAAAATATTTTCTTAATAAGAAATTATTAATTGGATTGCTACCGATAGAATTTCAAATATCACAATGCAAATAATGTGCTCTTAAACATATTCATTATTTTCAAGGGACTTCCCATATTTATTTATTTTTATAATAATGTAGCTTTACCCTATTTTTTATTGATTTACCCTATCATATATATATATATATATATATATATATATACAAAATATTATTTATAATAATATATAAATGAGATTTATTTAATTGTGTATATATTTTACTTCCTTATTAGTTCTTTATTTTGCTTTCTTTCCACTTCCAAATAACCACAAAAATTAATTCTCTCACTTTCTTCATCCTTAATTTTTCTTATTTCTTATAACTTCTAAATTATCTCCTCAATAAAATATCATTTTCTTTATCTCTAATTAGTAACTTAGTAACTTCAAATCCATTTAATGTTATATTTAAATTTATTAAACAACATTTCAAATTTAAAAATTTATATAAAAAATAAATATAGATTAAATTTAATATAAGAAAAATTGTAAATAATAAAAAGTATAACCTTGATTAAATTTTAACTTGTCAAACTAAAATAACATGGCAAAAACTATCCCTTTCTCTCTCTGCAACTGCTTTTTTTTCTTCTTATCTCTTTGTTTTCCTCTTCATCCATTCCAAGATGATAGAATAACCAAATGCTTTAGAACTCTTTCCTTCATCTACTTCTTCTTGGCTACTCTCTAACCCTTTCCCTCAATCGCGTGCTCTTTCAAGTTTCTGATCAGTAGGTGAGTTTAGATTTTGCATTGTTTTCCTCTGTTTTTGGACACTGTTTTTTTCCCTTCAGTACCAAGTCTTTCTTTCTCAAAACCCAGAACGCAAATTGCTCAAAAAAGGGTTTTTGCATCATGGGTTCACTTCCGTTATTTGTTTCCTTCAAATGGGGGTTCTCCACTTTGGGTTTTATTTCAATTGCAGATAATAAGCATCAGAGGTGTGAGAACCTTTATGCTGTCATTCTGTGGTTTGGAGAGTAAATCACATAGCATTGTGTAAGCTTCGTCATGAATCAAAAAGCCTAGAAAAATGTATTATTTAATATATTAAACATACTCATAATCTGATGGTCCAATTGCAAGTAATTGGGCTATAGTTATAAACAGTGGAGTGTTTAGTTGATAGGTCATGAAAGTTGGAAATTGTTTTAGAATTTTGGCAAGCTGGTATCTGTCATGTATATGAGCTAGTAGACAAAATTCCCAAGCGAATATGCAAAAAAGTTACAGTCTATTGCAGAACTATCATTTTTTTTTCATGTAATATATAGTTCAAACTTAGATTAGATTGCATTGATACAATAGTTCTATTGCTTGAGTTAAGGCAGAGTCAACCAAGGGGAGCATCACTATAGTTGAACCGCTCAATTGATTTAGTGTTGGGTTTACTAAGCAAAGTTGAAAAGTAATTCTTGGGTAGGAAAAAAAAATCACTATGTGGTGAAAGAATGATGAATAAGCTCCGTTAACAAGCATCTGAAGCAGTGAAATCTTCGTAGTCATGTATAATTTTCAGTACATTCCTCTAATTGAACCTGCAAGCTTGTTAGACATACGTATGCTATGCTAAATTAATGTTGTTAGGACTTAATGTTGGTTATTACAAAAAGGAGCAACAGAGTGTTGGTCTAAAAATTCAGAGGAACCATTAGGGGTGTGCAAAAGAATCAGTTCAAACTTAAATATTTTAGAACTGAACCTTATGAAAAGTAAATTGAACTAAATCAAACCATTTACTTTACTTCTTGTAGGCTCATAAAACATGGATGTAAGGTGAAGATTCTCTTATATCCATAAAACAAGTAAAATAAATGAGCCATATTCTCGTAAGTCCGCAAAACATGTAAGTTAAAATTATTTCAAAATCAATGGCCGTTAGCTTTTATAATTCTGATACAACTTTTATATCATGACAGAAATTGAAGTGACTATTAAAAGAAGATACAAAAGAGAGTGAAAAGAGAAAGAAGAGAATGGATAACATTACAGCAAGTGAAGTAGCTGGTTTGGGAGTTGGTGCTGTGCTCCTCTATGCCACCCTTGCTGCCACCAAAGTCGATGCTTTCTTCTCTTCTTCTCAACGCAGGTTCTCTATCTCTATCTCTCTATATGTCTTGTGTGAGGTTCTTTTTCAAGAACTGCTTCATTATATGATTCTAGGCCACTGTGTTGAACCTTTCACAAACGTTTGAACTGTACTGCACAAATGATGGAGTGAATTTTGGTAGCTAGATTCTTAACTGTGATAATCACAGAATGGTTTTAGTTGAGGAGTAGAGAGTTTGTTATTAAGATAAATATAACACTAGATTCTGTAGAAGTATGATGCTGCAGTTAGACATTGGTGTTTTTGTTTTTTTGTTATCCTTCCTATCTTCATTTACACATGCTGCAATCCTTTACTTGCAGCTCATTGGGGATGTGCAAGAGATGTGGCAACCTGAGGCGATTGGCTTGCTCCACCTGCAAAGGAACTGGGTCTATTAGAGAAGGGGGAATGCTTGGTATTACACCTGTTGAGGATTTGTTTGAAACACTTGGTTACAGTGAACCAAAAAAGGTGAAGCAGATAGCATGTGCAAAATGTCAAGCCAAAGGTTATTTTTCATGTCCAAATTGTTCTGAACTATAATCACTGTGGTTTATCTTTGCCTCCAATTATAACAGTGTTAATCATGATTATAACTCCTCATACAGGGTTAGAAAATTGTATTGTTATGTTGAATTGCATTGAGTTTGTAAGTGAAAATTGTATTGTTGTATTTGAACATTAAAATTGCTTATAAAGAAATGAAAAAGAACATTAGTGTTGCTGCAATTTTCATACTGCCAAACAATACTAAAAAAGTGATGTTCACTGAGAAAGTTATATCAATAACATGATTTTCTAATTATACTATAAAAAAAATTTAAGAAAATCTCATGAACATGACTGTTCTGCACTCTCCAATGGGAAGCTTCTATAACAATTACCTCCATCTCCATCTATTGTTACTGCAATCAGGGTATAGCAGAAGATGAAACTCCTCTTCCCCACCAACACCAATCATGTGCTGTCTTTTGAGAAATATGAATTTCTCCTCCTTTGATAATTACCAATGTTGTACCAAAATTCACTCACTACACGTGTAATAAATTCACCCACTATTTATTTGTTACTTTTTAGCTTTTTTGTTATGTAAAATTTAATTAATTATTCAATCTTGATAAAAATAGTGACTGGGTTAGCAACTTACGTCATATAAACAAATTTTTCCATTTTATATCTTTTAATATACTCCACAAAAGATTAGTTTTTCATTCACACTTTCATGATAAAAGTATAAATTAATTAAAAATTGACTGCAAAGTAACCTATATTGATCAAAGATAAGTCATTGTCATACTAAACTTCATAAACAAATATAACAAAAAATATCACAAATCTGACGCATAGAAAGTACTTCCAGTGTAGCTTTCTCGCCCATCTTCAGCGCATGTTAAATAAGGTAATTAATATTTTAAAATCATAAGTTTTAATATACTATCTTTTTAATCAATTACTCATTTATTCATAATACAGTAAGAATTAATCAAGGATCTTGGAAAAATATATTTAAATTAAAATTGATTTTATAAGAAGAGACTAATTTATGACACTTATTTTCTCTAAAACATCATTTAGGAATAGTAACAGAATTTTCCTATTTTCAATATTTTCAATAGTAAAATAAGAGTAAATTAATGTTATCTTAAATTTAGCAGGTATCAGCTTAATTCATATGTCAAAATCTATAGTGATATTTAATATTATTTTTTAAGAAATAGTGATCCAGGAATTTGATAATTTATAACTGTATTTTCCAATTTATAAGTATAACTAACTTGTAAAAACATTTTCCTCTATTTGTTACAGATTTTATGAGCCATGCCAAACATATATGTGAGCTAAAAAGGGGATTTAAAACACGTTTGAAAAATGGTTAATTATTATTAGAAATAGTAACAGTTACTTAACTCAGTATAATTAGTTGAAAAATGGAAATTATTTTTTCTTAAAATTACTTTTCACAATTTTGTAATATTTTAGTCCCACTTTAATAAGGTTTCTAAATGCAAAGTTCACTCTATCACTTCCATGCTACATGGAAGTTTCTTAGAGGATAAGAGGAGAAAGAAATGGAGATTCAAATTATATAATTATAACTTAAAATTCATCATAGCTTAGAATAAAACACATAACAATTTTCATGTTGCCAACACATCCTCAAGTAACATGAACTTGAAGGTACTGTATTCTCTTACTAGAAAACTTTCATGACATCAAGAACTTCCTCTCTTGTTATTTATTATAACCAGGATAAAGATCTTTATTAAAGTTTTCTTTTCCAAGGAAAAACAAGTCCTCCCATACTGGCCAACATCTTGATATCCCACAAACTATAAGGATACTTTGTCTTTGTCTTGTGAGTAATATGTATTTCACCAGAGTACACAGGAGTACTTAGGAGTACACAGTTAGGTCTGGTTATAGCATTTTGGTTGGAGAGAGTTCTATGTAGTCTTCAGTGTCTTTCAAGTTGTTATAGAGTTTAAGTGTTGCCCCTTCAGCGGTTGTGGGTGCGAGGAGGATTTTATTGGACAGATTGCCAACTAGAATTAACTTAGCTCGAATGGGAGTTCAGTTGGCAAATCTGCTTTGTCCTCTATGTCAGAAAGATGTTGAATCCACTGATCATTTGTTCAATACTTGTTTTGTGGCACAACTAGTGAGGGACCATTGCGCCGGTGGATTGGGAAGGTGGGTGTTTGACATTAAGACACT
>Ga0209700_109958_pt1 | contig 10373 bp, 5 predicted proteins | sample SiratroredBW_FD_187528 | JGI IMG/M metagenome (GOLD analysis project Ga0209700, IMG submission 187528) | Root nodule microbial communities of legume samples collected from California, USA - Siratro red BW (SPAdes) (version 2) | ecosystem: Host-associated > Plants > Roots > Nodule | place: USA...
TTTTTTTTTTTTTTTTTTTGAAAGAAATGACCAAATAGTAATTGTCACTTGATATCATAAATTTATGTGTGAAGATTCTCAATCTGAGTGAAAAATGGTAGGGCTTGTTATATTTATGAATTGTAGCAAACACTCATGTGACATAAACCTCCTCATAAGAGTGTTTGAAGGTATATAATGACAAAAATTGGACAATTTACGAAATTTGTGTAATTCACAGCAAATAATGATGTAATACGAAGGAGTGGAGCATTGAAGAATTTTTTTAAAATAAAAAAATACTGAAGTTGGAACTTATAATCTGATTTCACTGAATATATATTTTTTATTTTTACATATTTATTTTATTTTAATATTTTTTATTTTAATTATTCATTTATGTAATATAAACATGTATTAATAAAATATAAATTAATATATACATTATTTTAATTAATTAATTATAATATAAAAAATATGTTAATAATATAATTATTAAAAAATTACAATAATATTTAAAATCTAATTAGTTATATAAAGTTGAATAATAATGAAATATTTACAAAGATGATCAATTATATTTTCCTAATATAATTGATTATATACTACATAATCAACTATTATATTCTACTTAAGGATTAAGGAAACGTTCAAAAGCAAATTTCGTTTTATTTTTTGTAATTTAAGCTTTGTTTTTCACAAAAGAATAAGACATCTATAGAAACAGACACGCACGCTATACAAACTGGTGTGTTCATCGCAATGCATTTGGCAGTAACTCCGGTATAACGAAAAAGCAACAAAACGGCTGCATACAATGGAAATGCGTAATCAGAAAACCTTAAAAAAATCAGTAATTCACGTTGCGTCGTTGTATCTGACTATAGGTTAGTGCAACTACTTTTTACAGACAACTTAAGAATGTAGTACCCAATGGTGCTGAATTCATCAGCTAAAAGAGCAGTATTGTAATGCAGTGATCATTATACAAATAGGTACCCTTATGCTAAGGTGATAGCCCATCATCATTTATCTTATGTACTGCGAGTAGGCATGACAAATAGATGGAACCTGCAATTAAACAAGATGGCCCACGAAGGACAAGGCCTATCTAACCACCCCATTCACTCAACTCCCATAGCTGTACCCAGCACATACTTAAGACCACTGCATGAACAGTCAAACCATTTATGTAGGAGCATCCAGAGAATTACAAGCATTTAAGAATGATTTAGATACAGATTCCCCCAATCCAGTGATAATTTTTCTATCAGTCAACCGAAATTACTATAGGGGTGATTTTCTATTACATTTAGAAGCCGCTACTGATTTTACAATGCATACATTCACCTGACCCATACCAGAGACGGGTCACATCTATTCTGATCTTTGACAGTGAGACTATGGTTTCTCAATATACAAGAGACATTAATGCAGACACCAATTTAAATTTTGTAGGGCCGCGCCTTGATGTCGAACAACTTCAGAGGGCAAAAACCTGAACTTACTCTATCTTCAACCCCCAAAAAAATTTCTTTCCCCTTTTCTAGCCAACTTTGTGATGCAAACCACGGCCCAAAAAACACCAGAGGGAATTTGGCTCTTTAAATTAAAGAAAAGATCAGACCTTTCCGCTGCCGCTTCAAAAGAATCTAAGCTATCAACCCTTGCAAGAACTTGAACTAAGCAACACTTCCGTGATCAGACCCATCGTCATAGTAATATGGGGACAACTTTCCGTCTTTCTTGGTTGGTTTCATTTGGTTCTCTGTACCCACCTCTTGTAACATCTTCACCACTCTCCTCATTGCAGGCCGGTTGATTGGAAGAGGACTAGTGCACATGAGGCCAATGTTGAGGACCTTGCAAATTTCTTGTTTGAAACAAGAATCAAGCCTCGAGTCAATCACATGGTCCACGCCTTTCTGATCCAAGGTGGTGCAAGCCCACATAACCAAGTCCTTTTCCCCAAATTCAGGGTCAATGGGCTTCCTTCCAGTAACCAACTCAAGTATGACAACACCAAAACTATATATGTCACTCTTCTCATTCACTCTGAGTGTGTATGCATATTCTGCAGAAGGAAAGAATCATTTCAGTTTGGCTCCATGGAGACGAGGAAACTGATCATAATTGCAAAAAATAAAATACTGAAATGCCAACTTGCCAAACAATAGAAACCATTTCATACAAAGCATAATTTATCGATTAACATTCCTATAATTCATTCACATTGTTTCTATGGGCACAATTCTTCTCCGTATACTTATATTTAGATGTAAAGGTTTCTCAAATTAATCTATGATCAAGCAGTGACTAGTGCGTGTTAAGCACAACTAGACCGTACTAAATTGTATCACATGAGTATCAAAATATGATTGAATGTGGAGAAAAACTGTAAATAAAAGAGAAAATTTCTGCTAACCTGGTGCAATGTACCCACAAGACCCAGCTATGACAGACATGGATTTAGTTCCTTTCCCGGTGGCATCAACTACCTTAGCCACTCCAAAATCTGCCACCCTTGCACCGAAGTCCCCATCCAACAAGATGTTATTAGACTTCACATCTCTATGAACAATTGAAGGAACACAGTCGTGATGCAAATAAGAGAGGCCTTCTGCAGCATCAACAGCTATCTTATACCTAGTTGGCCAATCCAACAACCCTCCTTTACTGCTATGCAACAAATCACCCAGGCTACCATTCGGCATATACTCATAAACCAATAGCTTGCTATCCCTAGTAGTGCAGCAACACCACAGTTTGACAATGTTCTTGTGCCTAATTTTCCCCAAAGTTTCAACCTCTGCGTCAAAAGCATTGTCTTGGTAAAACTGACCCCTCTCCACATCTCCACTGTCTATTTCCTTCTTGACCCCACCCCATATCTTTTTAACAGCAACCACTTCGCCGCTGGTCAACACAACCTTGTAAACCTTCCCGGAAGACCCACTTCCTATCACATTATCTTCATCGAGGCAGTTCAAGATCTCATCTTCGCTGAAACCCAGTTTATGAAACGACATCAAAGTCCACTTTGATTTTTCAACAGATCTCTCAGCATTCTTGAAATTCCTATACCTTAAGAAAAACCAGACCACACCGATGACAAACACCAAACTGGCAACTATAAAAATAGCTCGCAGAATCCACACAAAACCCCTCCCCTTATCCCCATCTTTGCCATCACACAAACCTTTGAAATCCCCGCACAAGCCAGGATTACCAATAAAACTAGCCCGGTACATATCCTTGGACAGCAGTGGGGGAAGCTTTCCAGAAAGCCTATTATAAGACAAATTGAGCTGATTGAGCTTCAAATTCTGCAACCCCATAGGAACATTCCCAGAAAATTGATTGTTGGAAAGATCAAGAAAATTCAACACAGCCAAACTGCTAATTCCATCAGGAATCTTCCCACCAATCTCATTATTAGCCAAATTCAAGTCATTGAGTTTCTTCCACGATTGAATCCCCTTGGGGAGCTCCCCGGATAACATATTGTTGTGGAGATCAAGAGTCCCAAGCTGCCCAAGATTCACAACACTCCCAGGCAACGACCCACTGAACCTGTTATCACCACCAGAAAACTCTTGAAGATTCTCCAACCACCCAATCTCGTCGGGGATCACACCGGAGAAATTGTTCTTCGTCAGAATCAACGACGACAAATTCCCCGCCCCACCAATGGTCCTCGCAATCGAGCCGCTAAACAAGTTATCCGTCAGTTCAAGCAAATACACATGTGGAAGACCCCACATACCCGGCGGAACCTCACCGGTCAATCGGTTCGTACCCAACCTCACACGCGTCAAGCTCCGACACGAGCCCAAACTGGCCGGTATCTCCCCGGAGAACTCATTCTCGAGCATCAACATCTCCTCCAACTCGCCGTGCTCGCAGAGACTCGCCGGAATCCCACCGGAGAAACGGTTGGTGGAAACGTCAAGCCACTTCAAAGGAGCAGACTTCCCTAAACTGTCGGGCAATTTCCCGGTGAGTTTGTTCCCGAACAACTTCAGCTCATAGAGGTTGGGCGAGTCAGCAATACTCGGCGGCAACTCCCCGGTGAAACCGTTCTCATAAAGGTTGAGACTCTCGAGAGGCAGACGACATAACTCATCAGGAATGCTCCCACTCAAACGGTTCATGGAAACATCAAAGAACCTCAACGAAGTGAGGTTGGAGATTCCTTTAGGCAACTCACCGGAGAGCGAGTTGTTGTACAACTCAATCTGCTTGAGAGTGGTGATGCGAGTGAGCGAACTAGGGATGGGTCCATAGAGGTTGTTGTAGGTCAAATCCAAGACGCGAAGGCTTTTGAGGTTCCCGAGGGAGTCGGGCATGGGGCCCACGAGATTGCAGCCGCTGAGCCAGAGCGTCTCGAGGTTGGTGAGGTTGCCGATGGAGGGAGGAATGGGCGAAGGGTGGAAGGGGTTGTAGGAGAGGTTGAGCGTTTTGAGGGAGGTAATGTTGAAGACAGAAGGCGGAACGACGTCGTCGAGGAGGTTGAATACGAGGGAGAGGGTTTGGAGGTTCTGGAAGGTTCCGAAGGAAGGGGGAACAGGGCCGGAGAAGTTGTTGCCGGTGAGGTCGAGGTAGCGGAGGCTGGGGAGGAGGGGGAGGGTGTGGGGGAGGGTACCGGTGAGGAGGTTCTGGGAGAGGTCGAGGTGGAGGAGAGAGGTGCAGAGGGATATTTGGAGAGGGAGGGTTTGGTTGATGGAGTTGTTGAAGAGGATGATGGAGGTGAGGTTGGGGAGGCGGCAGAGGAAGGTGGCGGAGAATGGGCCTGCGACGTTGAAGTTGGAGAGATCAAGCGAAGTGACGGCGCTGCTATTTGGGCCGCAAGTGACGCCGGCCCAATTGCATGGGGTGGTGTCGCGGTTGTTCCAGGAGGCCAGTGATGAGTCAGGGTCGTCGAGGGATTGCTTCCACTGGTACAGATACAAACCGTCTTGGTTGAGAGAAGAGATGAAGAAGGGTAGGTGGAGGAGAAGCACGGTGAAGAGGAAGAGAGGAAGCAGGGACATTTTGCTGTTCTGTTTTCAGTTCACCCACACTTACAATGCTGTTCCTCGTTGCACTGCTACTACTGCAACTTCCAACTCGTTAGTTGTTACTCTTTCATTTCATTTCCTTCAGCTGCCAGGGGACCATTTTGCCTCTCTATCTATAAGCCCACCTTCAACAATTATTTCTTTCCAAGAGGGACTATGCCAAATCAGCATTTAGTTTGGTTGGAGAAATAAAAACTAATTATCTCTATATTGGGAAGGTGTTTTCTGAAGCCTACGCCCCGCGGATTACTAGATTTGATCCTCAGGATAAATCTTGCAGTACTAATTTAATTATGATATACTAGGCAGTCCTCAAATGTACTCAAAATACTATATATATATTACCCTCTAAGGTCAAGGTTGCCATTCCCAATATGTGATTTTTCAGATCTACCAAGCTCGTTAGTACATCATAATGATGTCAACTAATTAATTGACATTTTTTAAGAAATCTGATTGAGTTAGTAGTTAGAGGTAGATGTACCATGTGCAAGTTCATTTGTGGGAAGATGTTATCTTTTAAGTAACAAAATGATGTTTTAAGTAATCTATATTGATCATTAGTGTCTGGTCAGAGAAAACAAAAGTAACACAAGAAGTATTATGCTATATATATGAAGAGAAGGATTGTATTTCTCATAATGTAGCTCGCACCAAAGAAACAGAAAATAATGACGCGTGACTATTAGGCTACAAGGAGAGAGGAAAAGATGGTAGTAACAAACAACAACAACCGTTTACTTTCATAAAGTGGAGTGAAATGGTAACTGTTGTGACTCAATAAAGGAAAAGGCAAATGGTAGTGGAACACTGGAGTGTTTGTGCAATGAACATGAATTTGGAGTCCGAACCGGTGGGAAAAAGATGCATTACCCGTGCCAGTTACAACAAACATACCATCATGGTCTGTAGACCAAGAATTGCGTAAGCAAAACAAACAACAGTGTAGATTCTTCTATGCTATTGCATATTAATTATGAAGGTGGTTATACAAAACAAAAATTTGAGTAATGTAGTAGTCACATCAAAAACTAATCTCAAGTTGTCTAATGGTTTCAAAAAGCTCCATTTTTGCTGTGACTCTAGTTCGTGGTATTTATCAAAGAAATTAATTTTTTTGCATTGAGTCTCTTTCTTTTCATTAATACGTGGAGAGTAATTATGTTTTGACACTAAATAAAAAAAAAAAAAAAAAAAAAAAAAACCCACTTGACAATTATTTTCCATATGTGAAAGTTAAGAGTCTCGTATTTAAATTATTCTTATCGCAAACAACCCATGGTTTTGTTTTTATTAAATACCTTCTATCAATGTCATGAAGAATGCCGTTTTAGACTCGAATAATTCGAAACAAAGGTTATTTTGTTTGTATTATGCTATTGGGACATTGTATAATATATAGTGTGTATCACGGAGGAAATATGAAGGACCAAGATTATAAATCATAGAGCATTGGTGGAATTTGTTATTTTTGATTGATATATGTTGTTCTTATCTTTTGGAAGCTTAATAATTTTCGAAAGAAGGTAGGACAAAGTTGGAAGCGGGAAAGAAGTGAAAAAGGCATGGAAGAATGAAGAGAGAGAAGTAGAAGAAGGATGAGATTGAGGAAGACGAAGTGAAAGGACATGTGTGAGATTGAGAGACGAGAGAAGAGGGACAGATCGTAACGCAAATGGACACATCTCAAGTCTCTCACGTTTCAATGAAACAGCAATATCGTCAATTTCAGTCAAATGTCGGAAAACGCGTCGTTTTCCTTTTTAATGCACAGGAATTTGAACACAGGCAAGTTCACACGGCACCGTATTCAACTGACTCAGTTTGATTTACGGAATCCATTTCACCCTCTTTAATATATTAATCGAAATATTTTTATCTTTAATCATTTCATTTTTAAATATTTTATTGGATTGAGTCAGTTTAATTTTATTAACTTTTTTTTCTATTTAAATATAATGTTTCAGTCATCACTAAATACAAAAATCACTAACTACTTCAATAAAACAAACAAGTTTGAAAAAGTTCTGCTAACACTAACATTAGTGGAAAAGATTTCAATATAATATTTTCAATTATCACTAAATATAAAAGTTACTATGTATTTTAATTGAAGAAATCCATCGTTGATATCTAAAAAAAATTCTACTACCATCTTTGAGAACACTTCCGTGTCAATAAATAAATAATTTTAATGATGTTAAACTATAAAATAATCAATTAATCTTAACCAAAAGAATAACTTACATCAATAAAAAGCAAAACAGTCTCATTGACATAGATAAAAAATTCAAGTTAACATTAATTAAGAAATAATTTTCAATATTAGTTGAAGAAACTCCTTTTAACGTTCATCAATAATTTACCTTATGATTAATCTTTATAAAAATAATTCTTAAATACATCAACTAAAATTAATAATTATTGATGTTAACAAAATAATAGCCAAAAAGTTAAAAGTAGTTTTCACTTGAAGGTGTTAAAATATACACTGGAAAACTGACTAGTTGAATTAAAATTATTGACTAAGGCGTACATTTAACTTTTCCATAGTATAAAATAATATAAAAGAACATAATTAATTATACAACTATAATTTGAATTATGGTAATTATATATTTTTAAACCATTACTAGTTTTTGCATGCTAGTTTTCCACGCTAAAAGTTAATATATTTTAAATATACTAAACTAGATAACATAAATTCATTTATATTATACTTTGTTAGTTTTTCGGGGTAGAAGTGACATTTTGTGAGAGTGAAAGCGTATTTTATGAGTTTTTGATATAAAAGTAACTTTAATATTATAACTACCAGGTTCAAAACGAAAAAAAAGTTGTATAAAAGTTACACAAGTAATTTAGCACTTTTTTACGTAAACCTTATAAATAAACCTCTGAAGACCATTTAATATTTACTCCTAGATAACTATTTTTTACTTGAGATTATTTTAAGATTATATATATATACACACACGCACATTTAATAGGTCCTTTTATGTATTATAGGATATAATATTTCTTCAATTTTTGTTCTAAAAAACGTCGGTTTAAGATTTTTAGCAATTTTTTTATAAATAAAATAATAATATTTTTGTAATAAAAAATAACTTAATGTGATATTTTGTTATTATTCTAGAAATATTGGATTTAGAATATCAAAAATAAATAAATAAAATTTAGCGAAAGATTATTCTTTTATCTTCTAGCCATGGCTTGTAAAAACACGTTAAAAGCATATGCAATAAATAATTTATTTTAAAATAAAACACATGTATTAGAATGCTTAAAAAAATTGTTTTTAACTCCCCCATCTATTTCGTCAACTTTGAGTGTTGCACACAAGTTACGAGGACACTCACACCTGTTGTTCCTATTTCAATGTGAAGCATCTTTTCAAATTTAAGGAGTTGTTGGGTAGCAGTTACTACGCATGAAACCTTGGTGTTCAAATTAAGGTCTTGTGTTTGGAAACTTGGTATGCATTCAAATCAAGGTGTTGTTGAGTTTCCACATTTTGTTTCGGGAAAGAAGATCCTCTTGATTACGGAGTTAGCTTACTTGCCTATAAAATAATGATACACCATAAACGAGTCATGTACATTTATAAGAACATTTAATTCATTGAACATGGAGCAATTAATTTCAACTATCCCCATATCACATATGGCGCTTGATCTTCAATTTTTAAGATATTGCGGGATTTATTAAGTATTGAATACTTCTTCGGAAAAGAAAAATTAAATGTCTGTTTAAGATTGCTTTATAAACATCAAGAAACGAACACTTAAATGTTGGAAAAAAGTTAATGTTATATTAAACTTTTAAAAGTAACATTTAAGTAGCATATAAAAAATTGAATTAATGTTAACTATAGAATAAATTTTTATACTATTTAACAAAATCTACGTAAATTTTACTCAATAGTAAAAGTGGGTTGAAAAGAAGGTGGCATTAACATTTTTCTAATAAAAAAACTATATTAAATTGGAAAATTTCGCCATAACTATCCATTATATCGTGGTATCCATGGACCATGATGCAAAGTAGCATCTATGTGAAAGGCCACAGTGGTTATTACTGGGTAGTATTTTTATTTTCCTCTTGGTACTGTTAACAAGTACGCATTTATTAAGAAACATTTGGTATTTTCTTCTAAAATTGTAAAGGATGATTTTTACATATTTAAAGAAACTGAATTGTTTTTACCTGGTCAGCACTTGTTATCTTCTTTGTTTAGAAGAACAGAAATAATTATGGCAAACTCAAGAGCAGAAGCCTAACGTTACCATCTTTGTATTCCCATGATTGTACATTATTGATGGTGCTTGTGGTGCACCTTTCTGTGAGGCACTTTTTGGGAGTGAAAGCTCTAGAGTCCCTTTTCTCCTCTGGGTTGGTAGAAGGTATAAGAAACATAGGGTATGATTTTGTATACGGGGAAGAAGAATAAATTATCACTGAATTCTAAAGCTGTCTTTTTACACTTTTTACACAATCATAGAAAAAGCGATTACCTTACACAGTTTGGGGAGTTACATATATGAGAGAGTGTTTGTTTATGTTTCTGTGTAAGTCATTGTTTACACTTTCACGGTCTATAAATTTTATTTTACTTTTATACGAGTAGCATTAGCACCATTTGGTTCAACATGGTTTAACCAAATTCTCAATTTTGTATGTTAGAAAAGGTTATTCATCTTCTTTTTTGTATAAACTCCACTTTTAAGTCTAATAGCCATAACTAAAACTTGACAACCCCTTAAAAATTTCTATTAGACGTATAAACCAAACAACTTCTAAAGCAAGTTTTGTAATCTAATTCCCAATTAAATTTTATGCAAAAAAGTCCGTCTTTTTTTTTCTGTAAACTGTAATTTTGTACATTCTTTTTTACATGTAACCATTCTTATTAATATATTATTGAATAAAATTAACTAAAAACTATTTTTCTTCAATTTTAATCAGTACAACATTTAATACTAATGTTGTCCAAACGTTGGCATTAAAATATGATTTAGTGTATTAATCTAAAACAACAATACTGAAAAAACACGTGATTTTAGAAAAAAAAAATCGTCATTTTTAGTAATATATAAATAACAATGTAAGCTTGTTTTAAATAAAGAAGAGATCAAATCAATTATAGTTTCTTAAAAATATCATTAAACTTTTAAAAATATTAAGTAAGTAAACCAATTGAAGCTATTTTTGGTATGGTTTAGTGCATGTTTTGAAATAGTTTAATACTTTTTTATAGTCGAAATTATATAAATATGTAGATAAAGTATATAATGATGTTCTTAATACATATATATATATATATATATATAT
>Ga0209700_109960_pt1 | contig 10372 bp, 5 predicted proteins | sample SiratroredBW_FD_187528 | JGI IMG/M metagenome (GOLD analysis project Ga0209700, IMG submission 187528) | Root nodule microbial communities of legume samples collected from California, USA - Siratro red BW (SPAdes) (version 2) | ecosystem: Host-associated > Plants > Roots > Nodule | place: USA...
TCATCCATCGCTTGATGCGAATCATGGTCCATTCTGGCTTCTTCTCTCAACACAATCACACCGAGAATGAGCTAGAAGTCAAGTATGCACTCACTGATACCTCTTTGCTTCTGCTTAAGAGCCATGCGATGAGTGTGACACCTTTCTTGCAGGCCATGCTTGATCCAGTTTTAACAAATCCATGGAATCAGTTTTCTGATTGGTTCAAAAATGGCAACCCTACACCATTTGATACGGCACATGGGAAGCTGTTTTGGGAGTATGCTGGCAGTGATGCCAGATTTAATATGTTATTTAATGATGCCATGGCAAGTGATGCTCAATTAGTGACTAGTGTGGTGATTGAGAAAGGCAAAGGGGTGTTCATGGGATTGGAGTCATTGGTTGATGTTGGGGGAGGTACAGGAACCATGGCAAAGGCCCTTGCCAAATCCTTCCCTGAGTTGGAATGCAGTGTATTTGATCTTCCACATGCTGTCTCTGGCTTGGAAGGAAGTGAGAACCTTAAATATGTCGGAGGGGACATGTTTGAGGCCATTCCTCCAGCTGATGCCATTTTGTTGAAGGTAAAATATCGTTTCAAATCATAGTACAATGTTACATTCCTTTAATATATGGATATTGACATAATATATCCAATCATATACAGTAACAATTCTCCTCATTTTTCTTTTGTCTTCAAATTAATTTTTTATATTTACACTTTTTTTTTTTTTGCCTGATTTCTTTCTTCGGATATAGATTGGTCCAATGATGATCGTGAATCATATTTTGTGCTAATTAATAATATATACAACTAATTAAGTTAATGATAAGTGTGGAGATTCCCCTTGCTCATTTGACTTATAATAAGTGGCCCCTACTAGATATGATTTTTTTGGGAGATTAATAGTATTACATGAGCTGCTAATTCTAAGCAGCTTAATTCCTTTTAGTATTCTTCTGATGGCTGTTACTTTGAATGAGAAAAACAGTGGATATTACATGACTGGAGTGATGAGGAGTGTGTGAAGATATTGAAGAACTGCAAGGAAGCGATATTGAGGAAAGGCAGAGAAGGGAAGGTGATAATCATAGACATGGTGGTGGACGAAGAAATGAAAGATGACGAATCAATGAAAACACAGCTCTTCTTTGATATGTTGATGATGGTGTTGGTCAAAGGAAAAGAGAGAAACAAGAAGGAATGGGTTAAGTTGATTTCCTCATCTGGTTTTAGTAACTATAAGATAACTCCCATTATTGGCTTAAGATCTCTCGTTGAAATCTATCCATAGTGAGTTAATAAGATTGGGCAGCACCATGTGAGGCAATAAATCTTTTGTTTCTTGAATGTTGGGGTGTGTAGCAATAAATGAATGAGTGAGTTTGTTTGTATTTATATTTTAAAATAAAAATTAAGCAAATTTGGATGTTGTACATGTTTCTTTAATATATTTAGAATATTATAATTAGATAAATAAATCAGTAGAATATAAGAGATAATCAATAAAATATCAGAGAATATCAATAAGAATATCAGATAGATAATCAAGGGTATCAGAGAATAGTAGGAGAATATCAGTAAAATATCAGATAATATCAAATGTATTTATTTAGAATAATTTTTATATTTAGTTTCCTAAAATTCTATATTAAGTGAGTTATTGTAAACAAAGAAAAATACATTCAAGAAAAATATTTTTTCATGTTATCATATTCTTTGTTCATTTTTGTTCATAGTTATCATATTCTTGTCTAACTTTTCTTAACCTTCGATATCATTGTAAGATGGTATCAGAGCAGGTGATAGTTCCTGGGAACTCAGAAACTAATATCATTGTTCCATCACCCGTTACAGTTGAAAAACATTAAAAAACCAAAAATGTTATTTTCAGATGATAAAATTGGCAACAACATGAATCAAAACCATAATAACTCCTCAACCATTACTAATGAGCTAACTTTACAAATTGAAAATATGCTTCGTAATGGCCTAGGGATTCAGCAAACACAAGTCAATCTTGATAATTTGTCAATTGATTTCAAATTAAATGGAGACAATTATCCAATGTGGGTAACACTCATGAAAAAAACTATCAGTAGTAGAGAAAAGAAGAGTCATTTGATAGGTATACCTCCGACACCAGAAGAGATAGAACCAGCATATGAAAAATGAGAACAGGCAGACCAAACTGTCTTCATCTAGATAATTCAGAATATTGAGATTAGTTTAATAAACAATGTTTCCCAGTTCCCAACCGTCAAGGCTTTATATGGGAGGGATTGGCTACTATCTATGAAAGCAACATAGATCCGGTGCAAATCTATGATTTGCACCGAAAAGTAAACACATAGAAATAGGGACCGGATACCCTAGAGGATTTTTGGAACAAATAACAAGCTATATGGATGACGATTGACAGAAAGCAACCGAATCCTATGAAATGCTCAAATGATATTGCAACTTTCAACAAAATTCAACAAGAACAAAGACTATATCAACTCCTAATAGGGAAAGATGAAAATTTTGAAGTCATCAAAAGAGATCTTTTGATGCAAGAGAAGACCCCTTTATTAGAGTCCGCCTATGCTGCTATCCGAATGAAGGCCGCCCGACTCCAAATTCTAAAGCCTACCACCAGCAGTGAAGGGAACACATTATTAGGGAAGCTCGAAATCGGCTTAACCGCAAGAAACAGACCACCGGGACAGGGACATGGGTGGAGTTGCTTAGAAACTGCCGGACAACGTCCATCACAGCGAGACAAGGAAGACAAAAGCCACCTTCACTCTACTCATTGCGAAATGAAGAAACAAATCAATGAGACTTGTTTCAAAATTGTGGGTTATCCCGAATGGTGGGAAGATTCTAAATCAAAAAATCACAAGACTGCCACTGCCATTGGCATCCCACAGACCACCAGTAGTAGCGGTGGTGACACCAGAAGAGAGGAAGAAGCAAAATCGAAAGTCGTTCATGGAAGAGCCGCGGTCACTCATGGAAGAAAAAAAAAAGAGAAGGATACCAGCCTAGGAAAATTTGATCAGTAGATTTTTTATTGTGGGGCAACTAACACCATTACCCATGACTCTCATGATTTTAATAGTCTCTTCACATCTGTTAAAACCCATATTGAAACAGCCAATGAAGAATTAGTTGCGGTCCAAGGAGGGGGCTTAATTTTAAAAAAAAAATTAAAATTAGAAGATTGTCTCTATGCTCCTGCACTATCATCAAAATTACTTTCTGTAAGCCAAGTTACAAAGGAGCTTAAGTGTGTGGTTCTCATGTTTTCTATTTTTTACTTTTTACAGGACATTCTTACGAAGGAGATCATTGAGTGTGGTACTGAATGTGGAGGTCTTTACTAGGTTAATGAGATTGCTCACAAGGGACATGTCATGCTTACTCATGGAACGGTTACAAGGCAACTCTGGTTATGATATAGACGCTTGAGACATCCTTCGTTTAGGTACCTTAAAATTTTATTTCCTAGTTTATTTAGTAGTAATACTGAGCCCATCAAATGTAAAACTTGTATACGGGCAAAAAATCATAAAGTTACTTTTCCTTCTAACAACAATAGAGTCAATTCCACGTTTTCATTAGTACACTCTGATGTGTAGGACCCAGCTCCTAATTCCCACAATAATCAATTTCAGTATTTCGTCTTATTTATGGACGATTTCTCTCGCATGACGTGGGTATATTTTCTAAAACACAAATCTGAAGTATCCGATAAGTTCTATGTAATCCAAGTACTTAGATCAGATAATGGTGGAGAATTTGTTAACAAATCAATACAAGAATTTTCAGAGAAAATGACTTAATTCATCAAACTTCTTGTCCAAACACACCCCAACAGAATGGTGTAGCAGAACGGAAAAATCGTAAGCTACTAGAGATGACTCAGGTCATAATTTTTGATGCACAGGTTCCAACACGTTTTTGGCCCGAAGTTGTCACTACCTCGGCCTATCTTTTGAATAGGCTACCCTCCTAAATCCTTAACCACAGAACACCCTTACAGATCCTAGCTGCTCAGACTAATATCCCTCCTGTCCAAATGTTACTACCATGAGTTTTTGAGTTCTTTGTGTTAGTTCATATTCCCAAAGCTAACATAACCAAATTTGATCCATGTGCTGATAAATGTCTCTTCGTTGGATATGCTACACATCAAAAGGGCTATTGATGTTACAACCCAATCACTCACCGTGTATATGTGACTATGGATTGTGATTTTTTAGAATCATAATATTTCTTTAGTAGCCAACTTGATGTTCAGGGGGAGAAAACTAGTGAACCACCAAGTTAGTTAGGTAGCCTTAGTTAAGTAGATTGAGCCAATGAGCATGTCTCTGTCAACGTAGGAGAGACCAACACAACCAATGAGGATCCTTTTGAGAATGTTCAACAAGAGGTAAGTGATATTCACTCTATTGAGTTGTCTCCTGTTATGAATGAAGTCACTAACAATGACAGGTTAACACCAGAACTAGAGCCTTTCACACTTCTGTCAAGAAGAAACATAGGGGTACCACGTGACCGATATTCTCCAGAACATGTTCCCCAAAATTCCAAGTATCCCAGAGAATGAGTGACAAACATTGCAAGAGCTTGTCTTACCTCCCTTCTAGCTAAAGACATTCCCAAAACAATTCATGAAGTCAGTAAGAAGGGCAAATGGCAAGAAGCTATGAAAACAAAGAATTTTCTACATGACAAAACCAAGCACGTTGAAGTGCACAGACACTTCATCAAGGAGAAGATTGAGGATAACAGTATTGAGCTTTCGTTTGTAAGGTCAAAAGACCAGTTGGCAGAAATTCTCACCAAAGATGTTACAGGCAAAGCATTTACCCGTGTCCTCAACAAGCTAAGCATTGGTGATCCCACTGCTCACCTTGATGGGGAGTGTTAAAATATTATAATTAGAAAAATAAATCAGTAGAATATCATAGATAATAAAGGAAATATCAAAGAATATCAATAAGAATATTAGAGAGATAATCAAGGGAGTATCAAAGAAACAAATCAGTAGAATATCATAGATAATCAAGGGAGTATATGAGAATATTAATAGAATATCAAATGTATTTATTTAGAATAATTTCTATATTTATTTTCCTAGAATTCTATAATAAGTGAGCTATTGTAAACAAATACATACAAATTTTTTTTTCCATGTTATCATATTCTTTGTTCATTTTTGTTTATAGTTATTATATCTTTGTCTAACCTTTCCTAACCCTCAATACCATCGTAAGAGTAGATTTTCAAACAAATACATTAAGTTGTTCCCATTTAAATAAATGTATACTTTCTCTTAAGTGACAGTTTAAGCACATATTTGATGTGCTTAAGCAATAAACTGTAAACAACTAATTAAGTTAATTTCAATTTAGATAATATGTTACGAAGTGATATTTATTTACGACATACACTTATTTGAATATAGGATAAAATGTCAACAAGATTTAAATTATAAAATTTCATTACTCTAAAATTAAGATTAATTTACAATGTCAAGTGCAATTTTCTTTTCAAAAAAAAAGTAAAAATATAAACTAAAAACGAAGTTGCAACAACTTAATATTGGTATATTTAGTCTATTTGAGGTGTCAATTTTCTCATAAATTAAAGATTCCACTATAGGTTATTCCAAATATTCTTATGATCGATCATATTATTGTTGTATAATGTAACATTTTTAATTTTAAATAGCTATATTAATTATTTTATTATTAGTATTTTAAAAGTTAGAAAATCCTATTTTTTAGTTTTGGTAATTATGGTAGCATTTGTAAACATTTTAAGAATATGAATAGAATATTTAGATAAATACGATTTAAGGGATTCGATTTTAAAGACTCGGCTTAAGGGATAAGGTTTATGATATTAGAAATATAATTTTTGAGGATTCAGTTTAAGGGATAAGGTACATTATATAAGGGATACAGTTTTGAGAATTCAGATTAAGGGATACAGTTTTGAGGATTTGGTGTTAGGGATATAGTTTTGAGGATTTAGTTTTAGAGATACGGTTTATGATGTTATGATGTTAGGGATATGGTTTTAAGGATTCAATTTGAGGGATACAGTTTTAAGGATTTGGTTTGAAGGATATGGTTTATCATATTAGGAATATAGTTTGGAGGATTCATTTTAAGAGATATGATTTTGTGAACTCGTTACAGAGATACGGTTTTGAGGATTCCATTTTTGGGATACGATTTTTAGGCTTCAGTTTAGTATATTAGGGATACGATCCTCAGAATTTGGTTTTAGGGATACGATTTTGTTGATTCGATTTAAGATACGGTTTTGAGGATTTGGTTTATGACCTCAGAGATACGGTTTTGAGGACTCGGTAGATACAGTTTGAAGATATGCTTCATGATCTTAGAGATATGGTTTTGAGGATACGGTTCATGATCTTAGAAATACAGTTTTGAGGATACGGTTAATGATCTTAGAGATATGGTTTTGATGATACGGTTCATGATCTTAGAGATATGATTTTGAGGATGCGGTTCATGATCTTAGCGATACAGTTTTGAGGATTAAGTTCATGATTTTAGCCATAACGGTTTTGGGGATTCGATTTATGATCTTAGCAATATGTCTTGAGGATTCAGTTTATGATTTTAGAAATACGGTTTTGAAGATTAGGAAAATAATCTTAGCAATGGTTTTGAATATTCGATTTGTATTTAGAAAGAAATGATCTCATAATTCAGTTTGAGTCTCTCAATTCTGTATCACCTCTTGGTTACCACATCAATGAACCTTTCGGCTTTGACACTGTATCACTTCTCGATTGTTGCATCAATGAGTCGTTCGACTTTAACTTGCTTCTTTCGTGTCACTCTCAGATCAGTATCACCTCTCGGTTTCATATCACTCTTGGATCAGTGTCAACTCTCGATTTCGTTGACTCTCGAATCAGTATCACCTCTCGATTCCGTATCCATTCCATTCCAGATAAGCTTAAATGTCAAATCAACATTTAATACTCAGATAAGGTTAGATAAACTTATATCATTTCTCATCATTTCATTTCATTTTAGGGATCAAGCTGATAATATTCTCCTACTCTTAAAATATTCATCTCTCGTCTTTCTTTTTCTGAATGATAACTCTTTGAAAAACTTGTTTTTTTGTTTTGTTTAACATCACTATACTTAAGGTCTTTAACTCCTTTTCCATATGACAAATTGTACCTCAGTTTTAATTTTTAAAGATCTAATGTCATTAAAATTTTTCTCAAGTATTTTTCACTAGACTTATTTCCACTATGGTGGATAGAATGTCGAGACATTTAAGTTTTATATAATAGGTTTTCAATTTAAGAAAAAACAAATTTAGCATTAAAGGGGTTCTCAGGAAAAGGTTCATCAATTGAGTAACTTAAGTATAAAATTTTCTAGTCAAAACCTGACTTCAATATACTTCACAAGTATTTCTTGTAACGAGAAACCCTAAAATACAAACTAAAAGTACTTGAATATTTTTTTCACTGTAATTTTATTTTGGAATACATTTTTGTTTTTTAATATTTTAGAGAATACTTTCTAAATTATGAAAATAAAAAATATGTCTAAAATAATTTCATACTATTAAGAAAAAAAAATTGTTTTTGAGAATATTCTTTTAGAAGACATTTTCAACCAGAACTTCACCAGAAAAGAAAGAGATGATACCGAGAAAGTGAAAATTTAATTTGAAAAAGTAAACTTGATTCCAATTAATATCTATGATACCATAAATATTATCACGAGGTTAAGAGGGTGAAAGCATAAAATAATGTACATCCAGAAAAGCATGGTTGGAAAGGAGAGGAGAGTGTTTTGAAAATAAGAAACAAAAGCACAAAAGAAACAAAAGGAGTGTATAGTAAAAGAAAGGGTTGTATATAGTAGGAAGTTGCCTCTATTGGATTATGAGAAATGATAGACGCTTCTTCCTCCTGAACCTTCATACTAATTACAAAATGAGGAAAAAAATGAACTTTTGGATAATTTAATATACTCCTGTTATTGCCCTCACTCCTTAACATAGGTTAAAAAAAAAAAAAAAATATTATTTTATCGGATTGGTCCGATTCCGAATGTATTTTTTTTGTGTTCTTCCTCCACCTTCATAAGTTTGTCTTGCACTCCCACAATTTTTCAAAATTCTAAAAATATCCTTTCTAAATTATATAATTCAGAATATAAAAATTGTATTTGGAATTATACAATTTAAAATACAGCATTTATTTTATTTTGTATTTTGAATTGTAAAATCAAAATATAATTTTTTATTTCAAATATTGTATAATCTGAAATATATTTTTATATTTTGAATTGTATAATTTAAAATATAATTTTTGTATTTCAGATTATATAATCTAAAATATATTTTTCTTTTTTTTGTGTGTTTTGGATTTTTTAATTTGGAATAAATATTTTTTTTATATTTTGAGGCATAATCTTGAACATAATTTTTTTAGTTCAGATTATATAATTGAGAATACAAAAAAGTTTAAGAGGTGTAAAGTTTGTTTAATTTTTTTCATTAAATGTATAATGGTCATTTTTCTTAATTTATGGAGGTGCAGAAAAAATGTGTTTATTCTCTTTTTAGTTGTGACTTTCGGATTAACCAATTTCAGAATGTATTTTTCTTTTCAATAAAGACTTTCTGATTAACCAAATTCGAAATATATATATATATATATATATATATATATATATATATATATATATATATATATATTTCAATAATAATTCCGGATGAACCTAATTCGAAATGTCTTTTTTTTAAGTAATAATTTTTAGATTAGTTGAATCCAGAATGTAACTTTTTCAACAATTACTTCCATATTAACCCAATTTAAAGTGTAATGTAATTTTCCACAAGTAACTTTCGAATTGGTCTAATCCTTTTTTTAACTAACGACTTTCAGATTGGTTCAATCAAAAGTATATATTCTTATTCCAAAATGAACCCCAACCCAATTCGTAAGGCAATCTTTATAAAACAAAACAATATTTCCAAACAGTACAATCTACTGATCTACCTTATTGTACAATTTATAAATCAAAAAATTATAAAATTCAGAAAATCAATGCTTACCTCAACCACTCTACAGCCACTCAACCATTATCATCAACTTGCTCTTGTAGCCAAGTGGAAGTTGGAATGGTGAAAGGACTTAGAAAAAGTTTGTGAGGTATTTAGAATATCTAATTGGTTTGATAAAAAGATTAGATGGAAACTTGGTAAGAGGAGTAGGATCAAATCTTGGAAAGATTGGTGGGTGGGAGATGAGACGCTAAAGAATAAGTTTCGTAGGTTATATGAGGTATCAAATACTAAAGATTTTTTGATTTGTAACCTTATTTTGAGGATTGACAACAGGAGCACATAAGAGTACATTTGGCAAGTACCGTGGAGGAGGGAACTGTTTGATTGGGAGAAAGACTTAGAAAAATAACTTTCAGAAGAGAAATTCATTTGATAGGTGGTGTTGGGTGGATGAGAAAACCGAGACTTACACAATCCAATCTAGCTATTGGACCTTGAAAACGATTCCAGATATACTGAGAAATGATTGTTTGAGCAAGGTTTGGAGTCTTAAAGTGCCTGGAACAGCTAAGGTGTTTGGTTTGAGGGTCTTGATAGATAGAATACCATCTAAAATTCATCTTGAAAAGAGAGGGGTTAGACTTCTGTGTAATCTTTGTCCTTTATGTAACAAGTATGCATAATTTATTTAGCTTATTATGTTATCATGTGAGGTTGCTCAAAGACTATGAGTCAAGTGTGATAAGTTGGCAGGATTGTTTTCGGTGACAAGTAACGATATAGCTAGTCACTTTCTCAGCTTTTATCTTACTGGATTGAGTGCACAAGCTAACCATGTGTGGAGAGGGATGTGGTTAGCACTTACTAAGGCTATTTGGATGCATAGAAACAAGGTCATCTTTGAGGGTGGTCAGGTGGATAAGGTAGAGATTTTTTTACAGGCACAATTGCAAGCTTGGAGTTGGGTAAGATTTGAAGGGATTAGGTTTCAAAAAACATTTGCAGAATGGTGTATGCACCTTGTTGACTGCCTGAGAGAAGTTAAATAATTAAGTCGGTCTTGAGCATTCAAGTTCTCCCTGCATACCATCTCATATTCGTAACTGCTTTCTCATCTTCTATTTTTTTTTTATTTTTAAAAGAAAGTACAGGCCAAAGTTGACATGGAGGATGTTTTATAATTTTTCACTTGTTCTTTATATCGTGCATTTGTGTATGTTTGTGAATGAAATTTTTCTTCTTATAATAAGTTGGAACACTCTTAAAATATTCCTGTTTATATTATTCTTTGTTAAAAAAAAAAAAAAAAAAAAA
>Ga0209700_109961_pt1 | contig 10370 bp, 7 predicted proteins | sample SiratroredBW_FD_187528 | JGI IMG/M metagenome (GOLD analysis project Ga0209700, IMG submission 187528) | Root nodule microbial communities of legume samples collected from California, USA - Siratro red BW (SPAdes) (version 2) | ecosystem: Host-associated > Plants > Roots > Nodule | place: USA...
TTTTTTTTTTTTTTTTTTTTTTTTTTATTTTTCTTTTTTTTTTTTTTTTTTTTTCTGAATTTCTATCATATCATATATTCACAAAGCTGCCATACTTAAATTTTTTTTAACAGTTCTTCAAGTCTCATCACACTGTTTCTTACCTCCTCCTACCTATTTCTAAATTGGCCTCATCTTATCTTTAACTTCCCATTTTACCAAGGTCCGCGGTAGTCATCTGCTCTCACATCTCAGAACAACCTTCATCAACCGTCCATCTTTATCCTATTTAGTTGCCATTCCAATTTTCTCCCTAACGAATTCATTCCTTAACCTATTCAAATTGACATATTCACTCATCCATTGCTTCATTCTCATTTTTTCAACCTTGACCTTTTTTTTTTTTTCAGGATTGCACTTTATTGCCCAGGTTTCTGATCCACATACAAAATTGCATATCTAACTACAATTTGGCAAATCTTCAATATCAGTGTTAAGGCCTTTTAAGGTCACACAAACACCTAAAACGTTTCTTAGTTCATCCATTCTCTTTGGATGTTATATTTGAAACTGAATTACCTCTAAAGCACTCAGTTCTAGGTACTGCTATACTATCATCCACTCTCCCAATCAAGCTTAAACTCCACATATTTTGTGTTTGAGCTACTAAATCAAAATCCACCGGTCTCCAAAAGATCGAAACATTTCTGCACAACTCCAACTCAGCATTTACTATGTCATCAATCTAAACTACTAAAATGATATCATCAGCAATAAGTCCAGTGAGTTTTTTCCATTACAGAAACAAATGGCATGGATTAAGATTCAGACCTCAATGCAAGTCAGATGCTATCATCAATAACTAAATTAAATTGAATCAGAAAAACAAACTCAATTAATTGGTCAATGTAGTGTGAAAGCAATGCTATAGCAATTTCGCTGGGAATTTAATTTTCACTTGCAACGTTAATGGACAAAGGAATACTATATACAATATTTTTCAACTTAAAAGTAAACCAAATAGTCAATCTTATTTGAACTACAAGTGGTCAGAGGAACTCACATTGTACAGGCCCTGTGGAAATCTCTGAGTGGAATGATGAACCTTTAATGAACTCTAAACAGGTGCGACCTGGAAAGATTAACGATAGTCAGATGAAAAATGGCATCAACAACCAATATTAACAAAGTAAGAATGTAGGTAGAATGCAGTGCATGTCCAAAGACAACATCATATAGGAATCTACCATTTTTTGAAATGTACTGTATCTGTGGACCATTATAAACACTTTTATGCACAATTGCTCTTCTCTTAACCTCTTCCTCTCTAGCTAAAACACGCTCCAAATTGCGCAAGTTCATGATCTCTACAAAGTCAAAATAATGATTTAAACAGTGAAGGACCTTCGGAAACTCAAACAAGATAAATACGCAACTAGTAGATGTTAAAGAGTTGTAATCTTAACCTGTTTGAGCAGCTTCTAAAAGCATCTCCTCTTGTGTCATCCTCTTCTCCTCACCTTCCTTTTTCCTTTTGACCGGCTGAGCCCAAAAAATAAATATAACCTTCTCAGAACTGGATCATAACTTTAACTTTACTAAGGTGATAACGAACATAAAACCTTTATAAAAAAAACAAAAAAATGAATCATGTTCCACAGCACCAATGTACAAGGTTGAAGAGCAGATAAATCACTAAGGTTATCTCATGAGCACATCCCAGATGAGTTTAACAAAAGGAAACTACCATTTACTAAGGAAACCACATGCAGTGAGAAAATGAGAAGAGAAAAAATGGACCTTCATGGTGGCTTGGAGGGCTGCACGAATGGCATCTCTCTCAGCTTGGCGAACGATGACAGAGGTCCTAGTGGACTTCCTGATCATTCTCTCCCCATTCTCATCCTGCTGTTCCTCAGCAGCCTTCCAAGAATGCTCCTTCTTCTGAGAACCTTCCAATTTCGATAAAACTTTCTTCTTTTTCTTGTTCACAGCCACAGTCTTCCCAGGGAATCCGGTTGCTTTTTCTTAAGCATTCTTTCAAACACAAACAGTACCATTAGAAACATAAAAGACAGATAAAGAAGAGGCAAGAAAATGGAGAGAAGAAACCTTTCTTCAGCATCACATTGTTAGGCTCTTCTTCCTCGGGCTCCCGCTCCTGAAGAAAGTGTTGAATCAATGGTGTGAGTGTCAAATTACAAAAGATAAGAAGAAGAAAAAAAAAAAAGAAGGCAAAAGAGCTGAAAGGAGATGTTGTGAAATACATCTTCGTCGAAATCATAGTCAAATTCATAGGCGATCTCAGGTTCCTCTTGGTAGTTGTCGTCCTCCTCTTCCTCTTCAAGAACGTCCTGGTTTCAGAACAATTCATCTTCTTCAATTTCACGGCGAAGGAGTTTGGTTAACCTCTTGCCCCGAGTGGCTCGGGAAGCACGAAGGAGGGCAACATCTTCGCCTGATTTCTCCATGCCCACCACCACCACCTAAACTTCAGCCACTGTAAAATTTGAACAACTTTGAAATTACTAGGGTAAAATTGCCAAAGTATTCTAAATAACTAAAACCGGTGGATCAAATCTAATTTATGCCATAGAAGAAAGAAAGAGTTTTAAAATGGCTTAATTTTTTCAATTATTTTATTTTATTTGCTGGCCAATCAAATATTTTAACTTAAAAATATAACAGAATAACTTTTGGATGGACTAAAATTGATGTTATTGATTTTATAAATTCTCATTATTTTCATACATTGCTAAGTTTAAAAAAATAAAATTGAGTGAACATTTTATTTATAATGAAATCAAATTAAATAGAATAGAATTAAAATGTAATGTTCACATTTTATAAATTTAATAAAAAATAATATTTTTTATTTTAAAAATAAATGTTTTACTTTAAATGTAAATTGATTGATAATTATAAATATATAGAGTTATCTACTTAACAACTTTTATTTGCATGTAATTCGATGACTCTTGTCTTTAATTTTTGTCTTTAATTTTTGCATCAATATCTGCCTGTTTGTAAGAAAACTCATGAATAAATCCTCATATGCTTAAATAAGAAAATTTGGACACCATTGCCTTTCTAACAGATGAAAAGTTAACATGCTTATTACAGTTTCAAAATATAACTGTTAAGCAAAAGTGATAAATAGCTTATTTTTTTCAAAATATTTGTAATATTATATAACTGCATCTGCAAGTAATGCATTTTGGTTACGAAAATTGTAAAACTATAAGTAAAGTATAATTAGTCTCAACTCAATGACAAGTTTTGAATGAAGCAAATGCCAGCATTAATAACTTCAGATACTTTATATCTTATATGGATAAAATTTATAAAGTCTAAATTAATATAAAAACTTACATTTCATTTCTAATCATATTACTATGGTGACTAATTTTAGGATACTTACATCATTTGAAAAACAACATCCTAACTTCGTAACTTGATTCCTTATATTGTATTAAAGATTTGAATCAAAACCTCATTGTAGAGAAAGGTTTGAGACAAATAATAAAGAATTATTTAATGGGATTCCTAGTATTATAAAACTTTTGACATGCATCATCTTGCTACGAAGGAATTATAAGCCACAATAAACTATTAGCAAGTGTTAGAAAATACAATCTTTACTTGGAAGACATAGAGCAGTCAAGTTTAAAATAGTCTAAGAATCACAATTTAATCAAAACATCCATCAAAAGGCATGATAAACAACTAGACACAAAATTGGATTATTAAATGTTAAAATTTTTTAAATCAAAGATTACCGCTTAATCTACTTTGAACCACTCTCTAGAAACATAAATTGCTATTAGGGTTTATAAAAAATTAAAAATTGTTTGAAGTTCCAAACTCTAAAGTAATAGTCCCAACAACCGAAACAAAATAATGTGTTATTTTTGTTTGTAGATATGATTGTATAGTCATGAAATGCAGAAGATTCCAACAAGTACATGAAAAGAATGAAGTAGCACTATCATTATTTTCTTTTCTATCACACTAAATATCTGTTAGGAGTTTTTTTTTTATAAGAAATTATTATTGCAGTTTTGCAATGCTTAAGACATCTCTTAAATGAAGATAACTTTATTCAAAAAACCCTTTTACAAATAAATGGTCACTTCAATCAAGATACATGTTATTTGGTCACAAAAAGAAAATACTTCTCTTTAAAATCAAGAAATATTGCAACATCTTATATTATATTCATCTCAAAGCAAACACAAATTAATTCCAAATTAATTCTAAATCTTATTGTTGATTTTATTTAGTTAATTACAATATTGAAAAAAAGAAACTATCATTCTTTCGAGTCTAGCAGAGGTGTTTCAAGTGTCAAGGATTTCAAACATTTTGTTGCTAATTGTCCAAATCGAAGAGTTATTACTCTCATTGAGAAAGACATCAATGAAGAACTGAGCAATTAGCATGCAAAGAAAGAGAAATTGATCATGAGTTTGAAGAAGAGGTTCCGGCTCTGTGGACGCTTAGTGGTTTGTCATAATCTAAATACTACTATGCTGACTGAAGATGAAAGTTGGCTTCGCCATAACATCTTTCACACAAGATGCCCTGCTCAATGAAAGGTATGTAAAGTTATCTTAGATAGTGAAAGCTATGAAAATATTGTTGCAAATTATATGGTGGAGAAATTGAAGCTTCTAATTGTAGCATGAACTCATCCTTACAAATTACAACACCTAAGAAAAGAAAATGAAGTCAAAGTGGTAAAGCCATGTTTCATGATCACTCATCTATAGTTAAACTTCATGTGTCTTTTGGTAGTCTGTGAAGAGAATAAAACATCGATATCTCTACATGAAAATGTTAAGTCGTTAATAGAAGAATTCGCCGTTGTTGTTCCTAATGAGGTTCATAGCAATTTGCCACCAATGCAAGATATCCAACATGTCATGGATTCTTTCTTGTTGTTGTGATTCCAAATAAACCGACATATCAGATGAGTCCAAAGGAGCATAAAGAATTACAATGTCAAGTGAAACAACTTTTGGACAAGGGTTTGGTAAGAGAAAGTGTTAGTCCTTATATTGTTCCTACTTTACTAGTTCCCATAAAATATAGTTCATGGCGTATGTGCATTGATAGTCATATTGTGAACAAGATCACCATCAAGTACAAATTTCATATTCCTCGACTTGATGACTTGTTGGATCAATTACATGGTGCTATTATCTTTTTTAATATTGACTTAAGAAATGACTACCATCAATTTCAAATGTTGACTTGGTGATGAATGAGAAACTACGTTCAAGACCCAAGACGAGTTCTATAAATGAACAATTATATTGTTTGACTTTTCTAATGCACCAAACGCAGTGTTCAGATAAGAATCAATTTGTATTTGGATAAGAAAATTTAAAATAAAATCAATTTGTGACAAAAGATGTATATTTGAATTTAAAAAAGTGAAGAAATGAAAGAAAAAAAACAAAAATTTATAAAAAATTGTAAGTAATATAATAAATATAATTGATTGTTTTTTCTTTTTTTTTTATCCGTGCCAACAGAAGAAAACTATATATTAGAGAATAAATATTTATGCAAAATTTCGAAATTAAAAAAAAAGTATATATCAGTCATTAATTATTTTTGTGTGTTGGTTGCATAAAGAATTAGAGTGCTGAAATATAGTTTTCAAATAAATTTCAAATTCCATTTTGATTTTTTTAATTAATTGAGTCTAGTGATGGATAAGATTGCCTTGGGCTGGAGTTCCAAAAACAAATTCATGTTTTAGGGATAACGATGATGATGCCTCTAGTTGATCCAGGTGTTATGTTCAGTTTCTATATTTTTATACACCCAAACCAATCCCATTTCAATTAAGTGGCGTAGGTTGTTTAATTAGAAAATTGATATATTTTGAAAATTAAAAAATCAGAAAATTGAAAAGTTTTGATGTTCTTGTTTTTTAGTTTAATAATTTATTTACAAATTTCATTCATTTTTTTTTCTCTTTTAATTTACCAAAAAGTTGATTGATGACGTTATAAGAAAGGCTGACGGGCCAGAAAGGCGCCAACGCAAATCAAAAGACACAAATTTTCTATGGATTAAAATATATTATAGGGACCACGTGACACCTGCAAATATGAGTTGTTGCCATGGTCCATCAAATAAATTAATAAATATACATGTTATTATCATGGAAGATTAATTTTATGCTATGTTTTCAATTAAATTAAATGCTTGTTATAATTTATGTTAGATTATTCAGAGTTATATTCAAATGTTACGCCATTCACAATGTTATTTAACAAAATTTACTATTAAATTAAAAAATAGAAAATATTCTAAATTAAGCATTTACTTTTAACCACTTTTTGAATTAACTCAAAATTTTGTTTAAAATTTATAAATCTTCATAATATTTCTCTCGAAATGTGATCAATAATTTACTTATCAAATATTTGAATAATTAGGATAAGTAATTAATGATTACATGTTATTTATAACTAACAATCAAACAATAAATAAACTCAAAGATAAGCAATATTATTCAACTAAACTCAGAGATAAGTAATATTATTCAAGTATTTATATAATTATCTCTATCTTTTATATATTAAATCATTATTTTAGGGTAAAAAACTTATAGATACAGTTAATATATACTTATACATTGATATTTTCATAAATCTTTTAATAACTTGAGAGTTGCATAATATTTAAACATAGTTTCATAAAGTTCTACAACAAAATTTAACATTTATCTTTTACAAGAATCAACTCTATTCCAAGTAGGCATAACCTTTTCCATATCAAAAGCATAACATTTTTTTTTAGTAAGAACATAAATATTTATATTTTTTAAACATTATTTAATTAATACTCTAAAATAAAATGTTTAACATTAAATTTGATTGTATACATCTTTAATCATTTTAACGTACAAAAGTGTTTCCGATATATATATATATATATATATATATATATATATATATATATATATATATATATATATATATATATATATATAGTTATCGGCCTTTTAGAAATTTAATTTAAATAAGATAATTACACAATATATATGAATTATTATAAATTTTATATATGTGTTAAATTTTTTGTGAAAATAAATGTATTCTCACAAAATTCTTTTAAACACGTTATCTGAGTTGAACTAACCACAAATAACTTTCATATCATATAAAAAAACTTACTCTGAAATTTATTAATTAATTTTTAAATTATAAGGATCTAAACCAATTTTGGTTCACTTTAAAATCTATTTTATAAAAATAATTTCATTTAAAAGTAATTTTTGGGAAAGGCTGATAAAGGATACACATGCATTGGGCAAGTTTTTTAAATAATTGTTATAGCAAATGAAATATTACCACGTTCTGTTTAGAGGGGTAAGTTGGACAATTACGTGTAGCAAGCAACACGTTTGGATTTCCGTTAATTGTTTCTCTCTCTTCTCTCTGAATCCAAATTATTTCGCAATCGCCGGCCACAAAAATAAAACCCAACAACACCAACAATAATAAATAATAAATTGTGAATGGTTTCAGAAAAGAGCAAAAAAGATTTGAATATTTGGGAGAAAACGATAACGAAACAATAATAATAAGTTATATAGATTAAATTGGATTCTGTTACTCTTGCCTTCTTTTCCCAAAGAAGAACATCGAACCAATCTCCTTCCGTTTTGTGTAGAACCAACCATTCAGATTCCATGGTGGCGAGAGGCGTGCCGGCGATGACGGCGGCGGCCGTGGCCGCCCTTGACTTAACGGAATCCTCCAACTGGTGGCGGGACATCAACGACTCTCCGCTCTGGCAGGATCGCATCTTCCACCTCCTCGCCATCCTCTACGGAATCGTCGCCGCCATCGCTCTGGTATTCCTCCACGTCTCTCTATGTCAGATTTCAATTTTGAGTTCCGTTAGGGTTTTCTCTGTGCTTGTTTTATTATTCGGTGATTGTTGTGATTGTAATGTTACGATTTTAGGTTCAATTAGTACGAATACAATTGAGAGTGCCGGAATATGGTTGGACCACGCAGAAGGTCTTTCACTTTCTCAATTTCTTGGTGAATGGGGGTTTGTATCATTCTAATCTAAGCTTTTTCTATTCGTTTTGTTTTTTGCATGTAAAAAATTTGAATATTTGCTTTTATATGAAGCTTGACGATTTTCTGGCGCAATTTCTGGTTTTGCAGTTCGGTGTTTTGTTTTCGTCTTCCGTCGGGATGTGCAGAAGTTACAGCCAGAGGTAGAGATAATTGTTTCAGTTTTTCTTTTTCTTTTTTTCATTTCCATCATAAATTAATTTTTATATTCTCATGGCTAATGCTCAGCCTCGTGTGTGCAGATTGTTCAACATATCTTACTCGACATGCCTAGTCTTGCTTTCTTTACAACTTATGCTTTGTTAGTACTGTTCTGGGCTGAGATTTATTACCAGGCAAGTTCAACTTGCGGTGATGTACTGCTTTTCTTCTTATTAGCGTGGGATTTGCTATTTCGGTGGGCTGATTATGTGTCTATGATGTTACCTGTTTTGCAGGCCCGCGCTGTATCTACTGATGGTCTCAGACCAAGTTTCTATACTATTAATGCTGTGGTTTATGTAATTCAGGTGAAAAATTCTTGCCCACGATTGCATTTGTTACTGTTCCCACTCAGCACAGTAGGCTGGTTTTCTTTTTGAGACCATGGATGTTGCGTGCGGTCTGCTTCCATTTTTAATTGCATCTCTTGACTTTTATAGAAACTGCAATTAATAGTGTCAATCAATACGATACTGAAGCTATAAAGGTACAGCTAGGGCTGTATAAGATGGGTTGGCCCTCCTCACCTTATGCTTTGTAGAAATAGTCCTTCGCATAACACTTCTAGCTGTGCCCATTTCTGATAGGAGCTCCAAAATCCTCCGTACTTTTTACTTTGTTAGATCTTTTGCAAGTTGAAGCCATCCATCTGCTCCATGTTTTCCCCCGGAAGAGAACTGTTTAATGCCCAGGCTTGTGTGTTAATCTCAAAATCAGATGTATCTATGATAGTTAGAGAATGGTGGGCTGTGTTGGAGGTTATAAAAAGTTTTAGCTGTCTGTAATTGTTATGGATGAAGAAATCATTGCTTCTGATTCAACCTATAAGGTGGTGCCACTGGAATAAAAATCTCTGTAGCAGATTCACTTTGTGCTTGAGTACGATGAAGGTTGCTGCACATGACTCTTTGGGTTCTGGCTTAATATTGACTTTGGCCAATGTGTAAAGCCAGCAGTGGCCACTTCTGGGTCTTTTTCACTTTGATTTAAACTTCTAATCTCTACTGAGTTCATAAAAGCAGGTCATGTCGCCTGAACTAACCATTTTGACCTCACAGCATTATTGGGTCTAGGTTGATTAACCTGGTCCTTGCTGTGCAAACTATTAAAATAGATATCCCCTGCCTCTGGAAATGACAGAGTGGGTCCTCCTAACCACTGAAACCATCTAGGCAGCTCAGGTTCTTGGTGCTATATTCTTTCTTAACACTTATTTTTTGTTTCCTTTTTTGTCACGTAACTCTGTCGAACATTAACTAGCATACATCATCTCCCTGATTCCACCTCTCATCCCGCCACCTGCACCCCAACCCCATCCCAAATGCCGGCTCCTAACCATTGGTCCTTTTACCAGCTCTCTCCACTTGGTTACTGTTGACAACTCCTCCCCATCCACCTAAAACTTCAAATGACTGTTACCAGACGGTTTCCTAACCTTGAAATGTGTTGTACATCATAATCTGTTGAATTTTATTTTTCAGGGTTGGAGTTCAAATACGGAGAAATTACTGCTCTGATACCAAGTTATATAGTCTTAGGTTCAGGGTTGGAGAAGAAGGAAAAGAGAACGACAAGACTTAAAGCTATAAACTGAAAATTTACAGATGAAATGGGTTCCAATACCTTGGCTTAATACTCTTGTTTATGCTAATAATTAAGTCATGTTCTAATACTACTAGTACAAACCCAAGTCTACTAACAATATGCAAAACAAACAATCAAGATGTTCTAAGATAATATAAAATATTTTCTATTGCTTAAGAAAATATTTTAAGTTTGTGTTTTTCACTTCATTTTTGTCCTCAACTTGATGTCTGATTATTGAGTCAGTGTACCTTTATTATATTTTCAACTTTTCTGTGGCCTATGTTCTTCTGTTCTATGATATCTATTTGGAGTTTAATGTTAACTTGTTTTGAATTTGTAGATTGTTTTCATTTTTTTTTTTTTTTTTTTTGGTAAAAGGTAGAGTATGTCTTAGTCTTAGTCAATTAGAACTTAGAGCTGTCTGACACATATTTCTGTTAAGTTTCTGTTGAGACTAAATAACATTTGTTAGATTTAATCAACTATAGTGAT
>Ga0209700_109963_pt1 | contig 10367 bp, 6 predicted proteins | sample SiratroredBW_FD_187528 | JGI IMG/M metagenome (GOLD analysis project Ga0209700, IMG submission 187528) | Root nodule microbial communities of legume samples collected from California, USA - Siratro red BW (SPAdes) (version 2) | ecosystem: Host-associated > Plants > Roots > Nodule | place: USA...
TCTCCTTTTCAAAAGTTCCTTGCTTCTCAGTTTGTGGATAGTAAGACAGGAGAATCAATCTTCTCTTCTTCTCTACTTTCTCTCTCTGTTTTTTTCTTCGTTCCTCCCCACGTGTGTTCTTTTTGTGACTAAATTACGTGTGCTTTTATCTCCCTTTGTTATTTGCATTATTATTATTATTATTATTATTATTTATTTTTTTTGAAATCAAGGTGGTTCAGAGAAGTTACCACTCTTTGACTCATTCTCCTTATTTATTATTTTTTTTTAAATTAATCTTCCAAATGAATCTACCTAGGAATTAGACTTAAGTCGTTTTCTAACGGTAACAATTTATTATTTATTATTAATTTTATTTTTATGGAGTAGAGAACGTAGGTTGTTTTGAACAGTTTCACAATTCTTTTTTTTTTATTTTTTAAGAAAATATTACGTGGAGTTAGGAGAGTGAGAAGTTAGAGAGTTGATTATTTCTTTATTGTTTTATTTATTATTATTTTATTTATTTATTTATTTATTTTTTAAAACTTGCAAATCAAGTTTGGAAGCAGTTATTTTTATTGTTATATTTGATTTTATTATTATTTATTTTATTATTTTTTTAAAATTTTCAGATTCTGTTGTTTTAATTTAGATATTTTTGTTATTTTCGTTTTTTTATTATTAATTAATTATTTTATTTTATTTTTTAAAATCACCACCTTTTCTTTTTTAATCTTTTTTTTTGTTTTGTAATGGAAAAATTCGAATTTTATTTATTTTTTTTATTATTATTATTTTAAGAAAACTTAAACTAATAAATATATATTTTTATATTATTATTCATTTTTTCTTTATTCATTTTTATCATTATGCTTTAATTTAAAAGATTATCCGGACAAAATCGGATGTTGACATGACGTAATATATTTTATCAAACAAAATAGCATAAAAATATCATATATATTTCTCTTTCTTCTAGTTATTAGTATATGTGTTAATCTAAAATGAAAAATCACTGAACAAAATAAGATTAAGAAATTATGTAAACAGTTAAATATTTTAATTTATAAAGTTGCGTTTAAAATAAGAAATAGAGGTTATAAAAACATTAATAAATATTATAAAACATTAATGTTTATGTGTATTTAAATTTATAGGGTATTTGTTGTGTAATTTTTTATATACTAAATGTGTTTTAGTTTATCTTTATATTTAATAAAAATGTTCATAATGCATTTCAATTTAATTTTAAACTAAAAAATCACTCAAACTAATAAGAAAATGTTTAAAATAAGAAAAATCACCAAAACTAAATCATGTAGTTAAAATTTTATTTTTTTATGATGAGTTCATATCTTAAACGTTTTGTTTATTTGTTTATAGAAAGCTACCTAATAAGTTTTTCATAAATCTACACATTATCATCAATTTAATCATTATAAAAGCCACAACTTAATACTTACAATAATATAAATTATTCATTATAAATTTACATTAAAATATTGTTATATTTATCCTTTATTAGCTTTCAAAGTTTAAGGATAAGGAGAGTTTTTGGTTCAAAAGTTTAGGGTAAGTGAAAATGGATTTAGAGATAGTGGATAACAATGAATTTAGGAGTAGCTGGTAGCTCATAAGGTGGGTGCTACCTCAAAAGTTTAGTGTAAGGAGAGTCTTTGGTTGAAAAGTTTAGGGTAAGTAAAAATGGATTTAGAGACGGTGGATGACAATGGATTTAGGAGTAACTGATAGCCCAAAAGGTGGGTGTCGCTTCAAAAGTTTAGGGTAAGGAGAGTATTTGGCTGAAAAGTTTAGGGTAAGTGAAAATGGATTTAGAGATGGTGGACGACAATGGATTTATGAATAACTAGTTGGTAGCTCAGAAGGTGAGTGTCACCTCAAAAGTTTAGGATAAGGAGAGTCTTTGGCTAAAAAGTTTAGGGTAAGTAAAAATAGATTTAGAGATGGTGGATAACAATGGATTTTAGGAGTAACTAGTAGCTCAAAAGGTGTGTGTTGCTTCAAAAGTTTAAGATAAAGAGAGTCTTTGGCTAAAAATTTTAGGATAAGTGAAAATGGATTTAGAGATGGTGGATGACAATGGCTGAAAAGTTCCTATTTATAGAGTTTTTTTTAGGTTAGTAGATAGTTGTATATAGATGGATTTAGGATTTTAAAGATTTTAATTAGTTTTAAAATGTGCTTAAGTCTTTTCAGTGTGTGAATGTTAGTATAATTAGTTTTTTTTTTTGTTAACTAAGGCTGTCAGAAGTATTACTTTAAGGTGAAGTTAAAACTTTTAAGTGTGTTGTGTCTTCTTGAAGTATAGTTAAATATAGTGTGTAATGAGTTTAAAGCTTTTAATCAGTTTCAGAGTGTATTTAGGATTTTTGAGTGTGTAGATTTGTGTCTTTATATTGTTTTAAGAAATGTGTTTAGTGTTTTTTTTTTTATTACAACTAAATGGAGTGTTAGATAAAGTATGTAGTTAAAGTGAATAATGTGGAAGTGTGAAATTATTTTGTTACCATTTGCTTCATCTATAATAAATGTATTTACTAGCACTTCATAACATTATCATCTAAAAGAGACACAAAAATGACAAGAAATATAAATCATCAAAGTAATTGGTCATTTCAAAATATTTGAGACTTAGGAAAAAATATGAAGGTGTAAGTAAATGTCTTATTCTAATAAAAATTGACCTAAAGACAAGCAAGTAAAGCCTGCTACTTAAAGTCCATTACTTTAATGCTAAAAAGATATCACACATTGCACCTATGAGTTATTCCTATACTCCCATATTTTCTAAAATATAAAAAGTACCCTTTTTAGATTGTTTATATTATGGATTACACAACGTGAAATACTAATTTTCTTTAATATTTTGGATTATACAACCCAGATTACAACCTTTATCTTTCAAATTATATAATCAAAAATATAATTTTTTTACTTTGTATTTTGAATTGTACAATCTAAAATATATTCTTTTACATTTGAAACATACATTTTTTAATTTCAATTATACAATCTGAAAACAAAAAAAAAATTAAAAAGTATATGATTTCTTTAATTCTTTTTATCAGTGGTATAATGGTCATTTTGATGAGTCTCTGAAGCTGTAGGAAGAAAGTACACAGGTGGAGGAAGAATGCATGGAAAGATAATTACAGTTAATCTTCTATAGTTGTAATTTAAATTTGTTTTTCCTACCTATAAAGACTACTTTTATACTTTTGCATTACACATTTGTTTTTATTTCAATCAAAAATAGATTTCTCGTTCATTTTCTCAATTATAAATAAAAAATTTCTTCATTCAATTATCTATCAAAGATTATTTATTCTCACTACAGATTACTTTTATATTTTTTATCATAAATAACGTCTCAGAAAAAAATTTGAATAAATTGACTTTAATATTGATCGGTAAATAATTGCTAAAACACAATTAATGATATTACTTAACAAATAATTTTGTATCCTTAAAACACCTAATATAAACTTTCAATAAAGAGGATACTATATATATATATATATATATATATATATATATATATATATATATATATATTTTTAAAATAAAAACATTAGAAATAATTTTAGATATTAAAAAATTATGTTGAGTTAGCACTCTTTGTAACTAATGCTTAACTTTTGGTAAAAAAAAAAAGTTCATTATAGTTGTTATATCACAAGGATCAAAATTATGATCCATGGAGCATTTTAATTTGAAATGCTTTGTGAAAAAATATTACATTTATTTATTTGGAAAAGCTTTGATCAAACTAATGAATACACTCTCATCATGATATAAAGAAGTATTGTATTTTGCAACATAGTCAACTTAGTAAAAAATAATTTAATCCTCTATAGTTATAATTTAAATTTGTTTTCCTACATATAAAAACTACTTTTATTCTTTTGCATTACACATAATTTTTTTTTTATTTCAATCAAAAATAAATTTCTTATAAATTCTTTCAATTATAAATAAAAAATTTCCCCATTTAATTATTGATCAAAGATATATTTATCCTCACTACAGATTACTTTTATATTTTTTATCGTAAATAATGTCTCTTGAAAAAAATTGACTTTAATATTGATAAAGAAATAATTGCTAAAACAGAACTAATGATATTACTTAACAAATAATTTTGTATCCTTAAAATACCTAATATAAACTTTCAATAAAGAGTATACTTTTATATATATTTGTTAAAATCAAAACTTTGGAAATAATTGTAGATATTAAAAAATTATGTTGAGTTGGTCCTTTTGTAACTAATGCTTAAATTTTGGTAAAAAAAAAAAGTTCATTATAGTTGTTACATCACAAGTATTCAAATGCTTTGTGAAAAAATATTACATTTTTTTTATTTGGAAAAGCTTTAATCAACTAATGAACACACTCTCATCATGAAATAAAGAAGTATTGTATTTTACAATATAGTCAACTTAGTGAAAAGTAATATATTGACTGAATATTTGACGCAGTATATTTTAACAAATGAACCAACATAAAAAGTTTAAGAAATTATGTAAACAATTAAATATTTTAATTTATAAAGTTGCGTTCATAATAAGAATTAGAGGTTATAAAGACATTAATAAATATTACAAAAATATTAATATTTATAATTTACATTGTGTTTGTTATGTATTTTTTTATATATTAAATGTGTTTTAGTTTTTCTTTATATTTAATAAAAGTGTTCATAATGCATTTCAATTTAATTTTAAACTAAAAAAGTCACTCAAACTAATAAGAAAATGTACGGTGAAATAAAAAAAAAACAACCCAAACTAAATCATGAAGTTAACATTTTATTTTTTTACGATGAGTTCATATCTTAAACATTTTTTTTTATTTATTTATAGAAAGCTACCTAATAAGTTTTTCATAAATATACACATTATCATCAATTTAATCATTATAAACATCACAACTTAATAATTACAATAATATAAATTAGTCATTATAAATTACATTAAAATATTATTATATTTATCCTTTATTAGCTTTCAAAGTTTAAGTAATTTTTTTTTATAAAATTAGCGTATTTTTTAAAGTGTCATTTTTAAGATTACATATTAACTTTTATTTATTTATTCATTATAATCTTGCATTTATTTTAATATATTAATATACTCAATATTATCCAAAATATCATTATTTATATTAACAATTATATATATATATATATATATATATATATATATATTTGTTATTAAAATTTATTATGAATTATAGCCATGCATGAATGACTAATGACGGACTTAAAGGTTTAGAAATAAGGAAAGTCTTAGTTAAAGTAGAGTTAAGGTTTCAAAGTGTTTGTGGTTGCTAGAGTGTAGTTAAAAATAGTTAGTGTGTGATTAAAGTAAGTTTAAAGTTGTTAATTAGTTTTAAAGTGTGTTTATGACTTTTGAGTGTGGGTAGGTTAGTTTGTCTTTAGTTAGAAAAGAAAAAGAAAAAAATTATAAAACTATTTACAATTTTTTTTTAAATTAGTGGAATACTTACATTGTAATTATTTTTAACTAATCTTGACCCAAATACAAGGGTTGTTGGATTTCTAAGTTTCTTGAGCATCAATTATCTTATTATCTCTAGCCGTTGAATTTTCTAAAAGTATCTAATTAATAAAGTATTGAAGAATAGCACATGCATAATGACTCTTAAGGTATCTAGCTATTATGGACAATGACTCTTTAGGTACATTACAATTTTGTGGGTGAGTGACAATGAATTTAGAGATGGTGGGTGAAAATGGATTTAGGAGTAACTGGTAGCTCAAAAGGTGGGTGTTGTCTCAAAAGTTTAGGATAAGGAGAGTCTTTGGCTAAAAAGTTCCTATTTATAGAGTTTTTCTTTTAAGTTAGTAAATACTTGTGTACAAATAGATATAGGGTTTTAAAGTTTTTAATTAATTTTAGAGTGTACTTAAGTCTTTTGAGTGTGTGTAGGTTAGTATAATTAGTTTTTCTTTTTTACTATGGCTGTCTAGAGTGTTAGTTAAAGTGAAGTTAGAGTTTTTAAGTGTCTGTGTATTCTTGAAGTGTAGTTAAATTTGTTAGTGTGTAATGAGTTTAAAGTTTTTAATTAGTTTTAGAGTGTGTTTAGGATTTTTGGGTGTGTGTAGATGAGTGCCTTTATAATGTTTTAAGAAATGTGTTTAGTGTTTTTTTAATGTGGTTGAATTGAGTGATAGATAAAGTGTGTAGTTAGAGTGAATAATTTGGAAGAGATAAATTATTTTGTTACCATTTCCTTTATCCATAGTAAATGCATTCACTATGTCAAAGAAAGAAATATAAATGATGAAAGAAAAAATAAACATTTCAAACATTTGAGGTATAGGAAAAAGAATATAGAGGTGAAAATAGTAATTGCCTTATTCTAATCAAAATTGACCTAAAGATAAACAAGTAAAATTCGTTACTTAAAACTCATTACATTAAGCATAAAAAGACAGGACACATTTTTCCCGCATTTCCATTAGTTCTTCCTGCACTTCCATGTTTTTTGAAATACCAAAAGCACCCTTTCTAGATTGTTTATATTCAAAATTGCACAATCATCATACATACAAATTTTATTTTGTATTTTAGATTACACAACCCAGAATACAACCTTTATATTTAAATTTTATAATCAAAAATATAATTTTTGTAATTTATATTCTGAATTGTATAATCTAAAATACATTTTTTTATATTCATGATTTTACAATTTGAAACGCATTTTTTTTTAATTTCGATTGTGCAATCCGAAATACAAATAAATTAGGGAGTGTCGAATTTATTTAATTTTTTTGTCAAAAATATAATAGGCATTTTGATGAGTGTGTGGAAGTGTAGAAAGAAAGTACGAAGGTACAAGAAGAATGCATCGAAAGATAATTATGGTTAATCCATTATAGTTATAATTTAAATTTGTTTTTCTACCTAAAAAAGTCTACTTTTATTCTTTTGCAGTAAACATTTTTTTTTCACTCAAAAACAAATTTTTCGTTCATTTTCTCAATTATGAATCAAATATTTGTTTATTCTCACCATAAATTGCTTATTTATCTTTTATCGTAAATAATGTCTCAAAATAATTCGACTTTAACATTTACTGGTAGCTAAAAGACAATTAATGATATTAGTTCACAACTATTTTTGTATCCTTAAAACACCTAAGATAAAATTTCAGTAGAGTATACCTATATCGATATATATATATATATTATTAAAATCAAAACATTAGAAATAATTTTATATATTAAAACATTATGTTGAATTGGTTTTTTTGTAACTGATGTTTTACTTTTGGTAAAAAAGAAAAGTTTATTATAATTGTTACATCACAAAGTATCAAATTATGATGCACGAAGCATTTTGACTTCAAATGCTTTATGAAAAAAATATTTTACTCCTTTATTTGGAAAACTTTTATCAACTAATGAATACAGTTTGATCATAAAATAAAAAAAGTATAGTATTTTGTTACACAGTCAACTTAGTGAAAAATAACATATTGACTGAGTTTTTGACGTAATATATTTTAGCAGATGAACTAACATAAACATGTGATATATGTTTCTTTTTGTTATTGTATACTTTACTTTGCATGTTATTAATATATGTGTTAATTGTAATAACCTAGAAAATTGTCATATGAGTAGAAGTGGTAAAAGTGAAATGAACACCTGATTATTTTATTATTAAACTGAAAATAAGTATTTATAGAAAAGGCTAGTAATCAAGTCTCATTTTCACTTGAGCCATCGTCTCTTTAAACCTCTGCCATTCCTTTCCTCTGACTTCTCTCTAAGTTCCTTTCCTCTAACTTCTCTCTAAGCCTTCGTATTCGTCTTTCATTAGTTTCTCGAGCGGAGCCCACCATTGTGTTGAAAAATAAGATGACCAATGTTCAAGAGGAGGGTGAATTGAACAATTTAATCTTTTTAAAAACTTAGAAATGTGAATGAGATCTTTTCTGAATCTACGATTACAATGAGAATGCGACACAAAACCAGCAAGTTGAATTCACAAATAGCTTGTTAAAAATATGACTAAGTATGTTCAGACCAGAAAAATAACTTGTTAAAATCAGAAACAACTTGTTAAAACAATTCTGGCAGTTCTGAAAAGTTACAATTAACAAGTTGAAATTAAAAACAATCCGTTGAAAATCCTTTCCAACACTTAGACAATTTTCACCTAGCAGCAAAGTTTAACAGATTAAAAACAGAATTCAACAAGTTGAATTTCCAGTACTGCAGCTGCGTTAAAACCAGTAAAATAGTTTGATCAAATCAAATTTATCAAGTGCTAAATAATATCCGAAAACAGTTTTGAAATCACTAAAAGGAATTATATAGTTCTAAGAAAATTTTAAAGCCAAATGTAAAATAGAAATGATCAAGCCAAGTTGAATGTGATAAAATGCATTGTACTAGAGGATTAAAATACAATATAAGAACTGATTCAGAAAATTGAATAAGGCAACAACAACAGTCACATCTTTCAGCAGAAGAATTATCACACAAATTCAATAAATCCAACTTGCCAAGTCAAACCAATTAAGAAACAAGACTAATTGTGCTGTAAGATACTGAAATTTATCACAACAGAATAGCTTTTAATCAATTAACGCACAACCAGAATTAGTATTGTAAATCTGTCTAGAATTCAACAGGTTGTTCTTCAATTTTAATAGGTTGTTCTTGGTAGCAAAATTGGAATTGACACAAATGCAATAAGAAAATTAAAAAGAGTAAGGGAAAAGAAGATCACACTGATGTTTTTATACTAGTTCACCCAACCACTTGGGCTACGTCTAGTCCCTTGCAACCTCTTGCAAGGATTTCCACTAATTCAATCAAAGTTTACAATCAAATCACACAAGACCCAATCTTGAACCCTACAAGATTGTCTTCTACCCCTTTGTGCAGCTCCTCACCACACAAGATGCACACTCACAGTGCAAGTGCAGTACATCACTGCAAATTTGAATGCTAACACAACAACACAACAATTGAATTACAAGTTTCTCTCAATTGCAATGCCTAATCACACCTATTAAGCAATACCCAACCAAGAAATTAACCAAGAACACAATACAATTTGAAAATTCACTTATGCAACAGCCAAACACAACCAAAAGCACCAAGGAAGAACACTCATCTTCACAAGAATGCAGCTGCCACGGAAATCAGTCAAGACCAAGCTTTGCTCTTCTTCAAATGTAAGAAATCATGATGAGTTTTTGGAAAATGATTGAAGTTATTTCTCACTTTGGGTTTTCTCTCCAAGAAACTCTCTCAAAATCTTTTGAAAAAATAAGTGAAAACCTAATTGAAATCAAATTGAATTCTCAAAACACACACTGCTGGGCTTTTAAAACGCGCCAGCCCAAAACTGTTAAAAAATTTAATAGGTTGTTTTTGAAATTTAACATGTTAAATTTGGGTCTGCAACACTTATTTTTCTAAAATGTTTTTAAAATGATATTTTCACTTAAACTTGAGTAAGAGATAGATTGACACAAACTATTGAACGAGAGACCTAATCCAAGTAAGAACTACCCCAAACTTAGAATCTAGTGTCTTCAAATAATTTCTTCATCAAATCAACACTTTAAGAGGGCCTTTACTAGCTCCAACAATCTCCCCCAATTTGATGAAGACAATTCTTGTGGTTTGGTAGTTGATGCTCATGCTCTCTTCTCCCCCATACTATAAGGCCTGCAAAACTTTTTAACACAATTTCCACAACAAACCAGAACTGCAATAAAATTCAGCAGGTTAAAAATAGAAAATAACATGTTAAAACCATAACCAGTAGTTCAGTGCAACAGTTTTGCAAGTAGTTCAGTGCAGTAGTTTTACATTTTAGGGAAAGCATGTAAAAGTGTCAATTAAGGTTACAAACCACACATATTTCTCCCCCAATTGATTTCATCAAGTTGGGAAGAGATAAACATCAACAAAATAAAAACAAGCACACAATGTTCATTATGAAAATACAACAAGTAATATGATGCATGATGCAACAATTAGAGGTTGAAGTTGTTCAGGGTGTCATGAATGTCATCAATTTGTTGGTGCAGCTGTGTGAAATGTGTAACATAGTATTCATGATGACCAGAATTGGACATTGACAGCTGTCAACACCCACTTTCGTCCGGGCAAATAAAAATTATTTTTGCAAATATAAAAAAAGAAAAAAAAATAAAATAAAAGAATAAAAATAAGAAATTAAAACTTTTTAACATGTGTTATTTAGTTTCTTTGCCATTTAGAATAAATAATAAAAAGAACTTTGACTTTATAAGTAAAGTTTGATTAAATAATAATAAAAATAAGATAAAATGAAATTTGTAAAAAA
>Ga0209700_109964_pt1 | contig 10366 bp, 8 predicted proteins | sample SiratroredBW_FD_187528 | JGI IMG/M metagenome (GOLD analysis project Ga0209700, IMG submission 187528) | Root nodule microbial communities of legume samples collected from California, USA - Siratro red BW (SPAdes) (version 2) | ecosystem: Host-associated > Plants > Roots > Nodule | place: USA...
CAAAATTCTTTGATAAAATCTCTAATACATAAAATAAAAAAAATAAAAATTTCTAGAATTTTTTGACAAGTACAGATAGACGAAATTGAAAATAAAATGTCAAAAAAAAAACAAATAGTAAACAGCAAAATTTTGAAAAAAAAATATTTCACCTGTCAATATCTTTTCTAAAAGAACTTTTAGAATTTTCCAGAAATCGTTAGTAAAATCTCTAACGCTTCCAATAAAACCCCACAAAAGATTCGATAATTTTTGGACAAGTTAGGGTACGTGAAATTGAAAACAAAATGCAAAAAATACTAAAAAATTAAAAAAAGAAATAGTAAACGATGTAATTTTGTTGAAATTTGGGATTTCAAATATCTCAATTTTTTGATAAAATCTCAAATCATACAATAAAACAACACAAAAATTTTCCAATTTTTTTGAAAATCATAGACAGGTAAAATAGAAAAAAAGAGTCAAAAATACTAAAAAATTAAAAAAGCAAATAGTAAACGATGGAATTTTGAAAATGTTTTGTATTTAAAGTATCTCTATCTTTTTTAATAAAAATTGAAGAATTTTCTAGAATTCTCTGATAAAATCTATAATCCGTACAATAAAGCACCACAAAAATATTTATAATTTTTTGACAAGTTTGGATAGGTGAAATAGGAAAAAAAGATTACCAACATACCAAAAGAATAAAAAAAATAAATAGTAAACGATGAAATTTATGAAGAATTTTGGATTTCAAATGTCTATATTTTTTTAAAAAGCATTCCATGATTTTCCAAAATTCTTTGATAAAATCTCTAATACATAAAATAAAAGAAATAAAAATTTCTAGAATTTTTTGACAAGTATAGATAGACGAAAATGAAAATAAAATATCATAAATAATAAAAAAATCAAAAAAACAAATAGGAAACCGCAAAATTTTGAAAAAAAAAATATTTCACATGTCAATATTTTTTTTAAAAGAACTTTTAGAATTTTCCAGAAATCGTTAGAAAATTGAAATAGAAAACAAAATGCCAAAAATACTAAAAAATTAAAAAAGAAATAGTAAACGATGGAATTTTGTTGAAATTTGGGATTTCAAATATCTCAATTTTTTGATAAAATCTCGGAGCCATACAATAAAACAACACAAAAATTTTCCAATTTTTTTGAAAACCATAGACAGGTAAAATAGAAAAAAAAAAGTCAAAAATACTAAAAAATTAAAAAAGCAAATAGTAAACGATGGAATTCTGGAAATGTTTTGTATTTAAACTATCTCTATTTTTTTTAATAAAAATTGAAGAATTTTCCAGAATTCTCTGATAAAATCTATAATCCGTACAATAAAGCACCAAAAAAATGTTTAGAATTTTTTGACAAGTTTGGATAGGTGAAATAGGAAAAAAAGATTACCAAGATGCCAAAAGAATAAAAATAAATAAATAGTAAACGATGAAATTTATGAATAATTTTGGATTTCAAATGTCTATTTTTTTTAAAAGCATTCCATGATTTTCCAAAATTCTTTGATAAAATCTCTAATATATAAAATAAAACAAATAAAAATTTCTAGAATTTTTTGACAAGTACAGATAGACGAAATTGAAAATAAAATGTCAAAAATAATAAAAAAAACAAATAGTAAACCTCAAAATGTTGAAAAAAAAATATTTCACATGTCAATATTTTTTTTAAAAGAACTTTTAGAATTTTCCAGAAATCGTTAGTAAAATCTCTAACGCTTCCAATAAAATCCCACAAAAAAATCGATAATTTTTGGACAAGTTAAGGTTCGTGAAATAGAAAACAAAATGCCAAAAATACTAAAAAATTAAAGAAGAAATAGTAAACGATGGAATTTTGTTGAAATTTGGGATTTCAAATATCTCAATTTTTTTACAAAATCTCGGATGCATACAATAAAACAACACAAAAATTTTCCAATTTTTTTGAAAACAATAGACAGGTGAAATAGAAAAAAAAAGTCAAAAATACTAAAAAATTAAAAAAGCAAATAGTAAACGATTGAATTATGGAAGTGTTTTGTATTTAAAGTATCTCTATTTTTTTTAATAAAAATTGAAGAATTTTCCAGAATTCTCTGATAAAATCGATAATCCGTATAATAAAGCACCAAAAAAATGTTTAGAACTTTTTGACAAGTTTGGATAGGTGATATAGGAAAAAAAGATTACCCAAATGCTAAAAGAATAAAAAAAAATAGTAAACGATGAAATTTATGAAGAATTTTGGATTTCAAATGTCTATATTTTTTTAAAAAGCATTCCATGATTTTTCAAAATTCTTTGATAAAATCTCTAACACATAAAATAAAAAAATAAAAAATTCTAGAATTTTTTGACAAGTACAGATAGACGAAATTGAAAATAAAATGTCAAAAATAAAAAAAAAACAAATAGTAAACCGCAAAATTTTGAAAAAAAAAAATATTTCACATGTCAATATTTTTTCTGAAAGAACTTTTAGAATTTTCCAGAAATCGTTAGTAAAATCTCTAACGCTTCCAATAAAACCCCACAAAAAATTCGATAATTTTTGGACAAGTTAGGGGACGTGAAATAGAAAACAAAATGCCAAAAATACTAAACAATTAAAAAAGAAATAGTAAATGGTGGAATTTTGTTGAAATTTGGGATTTCAAATATCTCAAATTTTTGATAAAATCTCAGATCCATATAATAAATCAACACAAAAATTTTCCAATTTTTTTGAGAACCATAGACAGGTAAAATAGAAAAAAAAGATGTCAAAAATACTAAAAAGTTAAAAAAGCAAATAGTCAACCATGAAATTCTGGAAATGTTTTGTATTTAAAGTATCTCTATTTTTTTTAATAAAAATTGAAGAATTTTCCAGAATTCTCTAATAAAATCTATAATCCGTACAATAAAGCACCACAAAAATGTTTAGAATTTTTTGACAAGTTTGGATAGGCAAAATAGGAGAAAAAGATTACCAAAATGCTAAAAGAATAAAAAAAACAAATAGTAAACGATGGAATTTATGAAGAATTTTGGATTTCAAATGTCTATATTTTTTTAAAAAGCATTCCGTGATTTTCCAAAAATCTTTGATAAAATCTCTAATACATAAAATAAAAAAAATAAAAATTTCTAGAATTTGTTGACAAGTACAGATAGACGAAAATGAAAATAAAATATCAAAAATAATAAAAAAATAAACAAAACAAATAGCAAACCGCAAAATTTTGGAAAAAAAAATATTTCACATGTCAATATTTTTTTTAAAAGAACTTTTAGAATTTTCCAGAAATCATTAGTAAAATCTCTAACGCTTCCAACAAAACGCCATAAAAAATTCGATAATTTTTGGACAAGTTAAGGTATGTGAAATAGAAAACAAAATGCCAAAAATACTAAAAAAATTAAAAAAAAAAATACTAAACCTCAAAATTTTGAAAAAAAAAATATTTCACATATCAATATTTTTTTTAAAAGAACTTTTACAATTTTCCAGAAATCGTTAGTAACATCTCTAAAGCTTCTAATAGAACACCACGAAAAATTGGATAAGTTTTGAACAAGTTAGGGTACGTGAAATAGAAAACAAAATGCCAAAGATGCTAAGAAATTAAAAAAAGAAATAGTAAACGATGGAATTTTGTTAAAATTTGGGATTTCAACTATCTCAATTTTTTGATAAAATCTCGGATCCATACAATAAAACAATACAAAAATTTTTCAATTTTTTTGAAAACCATACACAGGTAAAATAGAAGAAAAAGATGTCAAAAATACTCAAAAATTAAAAAAGCAAATAGTAAACGCTGGAATTCTGAAAATATTTTGTATTTAAAGTATCTCTATCTTTTTTAATAAAAATTGAAGAATTTACCAGAATTCTCTGATCAAATCTATAATCTGTACAATAAAGCACCACAAAAATGTTTAGAATTTGTTGACAAGTTTGGATAGGTGAAATAGGAAAAAAAGATTACCAAGATGCCAAAAGAATAAAAAAATAAATAGTAAACGATGAAATTTATGAATAATTTTAGATTTCAAATGTCTATATTTTTTTAAAAAGCATTCCATGATTTTCCAAAATTCTTTGATAAAATCTCTAATACATAACATAAAAAAAATAAAAATTTCTAGAATCTTTTGACAGCTATAGATAGACGAAATTGAAAATAAAATGTGAAAAATAATAAAAAAATAAAAGAACAAATAGTAAACCGTAAAATTTTGAGAAATAAATATTTCACATGACAATAGTTTGTTTAAAAGAACCTTTAGAATTTTTTGCAGAAATCGTTAGTAAAATCTCTAAAGCTTCCAATAAAACACCACAAAAAATTCGATAATTTTTGGACAAGTTAGGGTACGTGAAATAGAAAACAAAATGCCAAAAATACAAAAAAATTAAAAAAGAAATAGTAAACGATGGAATTTTGTTGAAATTTGGGATTTCAAATACCTCAAATTTTTGATAAAATCTCAGATCCATATAATAAAACAAAACAAAAATTTTCCAATTTTTTTGAAAACCATAAACAGGTAAAATAGAAAAAAAAGATGTCAAAAATACTAAAAAATTAAAAAAGAAATAGTAAACGATGGAATTTATGAAGAATTTTGGATTTCAAATATCTATTTTTTTTAGAAAGCATTCCATGATTTTCCAAAATTCTTTGATAAACTCTCTAATACATAAAATAAAATAATATCTATGCATTAGATATATATCTGTTAGATATCTGTGTATAGATATTTATGTATTAGATATCTATCTTTTAGACATCTATGCATTAGATATCTATCTTTTAGATATCTATGCATTAGATATCTATCTGTTGGACATCTATGCATTAGATATCTATCTGTTGGACATCTATGCATTAGATATCTATTTGTTGGACATCTATGCATTAGATATCTATCTGTTGGACATCTATGCATTAGATATCTATCTGTTCGACATATATGCATTAGATATCTATCTGTTGGACATCTATGCATTAGATATCTATCTGTTAGATACTATGCATTAGATATGTATCTGTTAACATCTATGCACTAGATATCTATCTGTTAGACATCTATGCATTAGATATCTATCTGTTAGATATCTATACATACATATCTATGCATTAGATATCTATACATACATATCTATGCATTAGATATCTATCTGCTAGATATCTATGGATTAGATATCAATGTATAGATATCTATGTGTTAGATATCTATGCTTTAGATATCTATGTATTAGATATCTGTTAGAGATCTATGCATTAGATACCTATCTCTTAGATATCTATGTATAGATATCTATCTGTTAGATATCTATCTGTTAGATATCTATGCATTAGATATGTATCTGTTAGATATCTATGTATAGATATCTATGTATTAGATATATATCTGTTAGATATCTGTGCATAAGATATCTATCTTTTAGATATCTATGTATAGATATCTATATATTAGATATCCATCTGTTAGATATCTATGAATTAGATATCTTACTGTTAGATATGTATGTGTTTGATATCTATCTGTTATATATCTATGTGATAGATATCTATGTGTTAGATATCTATGATTAGATATCTATCTATTAAATATCTATGCGTTAGATATCTATCTGTTAGATATCTATGTATAGATATCTATGTATTAGGTATCTATTTGTTAGATATCTATGCATTAGATATCTATGTATAGATATCTATGTATTAGATATCTATGTATTAGATATCTATATGTTAGATATCTATGCATTAGATATCTATCTGTAACATATCTATGCATTAGACATCTATCTGTTAGATATCTATTATTAGATATCTATCTATTAGATATCTATGCATTAGATATCTATCTGTTAGATATCTATGCATTAGATATCTATCTGTTAGATATCTATGCATTAGATATCTATCTGTTAGATATCTATCGATTAGATATCTCTCTGTTAGGTATCTATGCATTAGATATCTATCTGTTAGATATCTATGCATTAGATATCTATCTGTTAGAGATCTATGCATTAGATATCTATCTGTTAGATATCTATGCATTAGATCTCTATCTGTTAGAGATCTATGCATTAGATATCTATCTGTTAGATATCTATGTATACATATCTATGTATTTGATATCTATCTGTTAGATATCTATGTGTTAGAGATCTATGCATTAGATATCTATCTGTTAGATATCTATGTATAGATATCTATCTGCTAGATATCTATGCAATAGATATCTATCTGTTAGATATCTATGTATTAGATATCTATCTGTTAGATATCTATGCAATATATATCTATCTGTTAGATATCTATGCATTAGATATGTATCTGTTAGATATCTATGCATTAGATATCTGTTAGATATCTATGTATAGATATCTATGCGTTAGATATCTATGCATAGATATCTATGCGTTAGATATCTATCTGTTAGATATCTATGCGTTAGATATCTATCTGTTAGATATCTATGCGTTAGATATCTATCTGTTACATATTTATGCGTTAGATATCTATCTATTAGATATCTATGCGTTAGATATCTATCTGTTAGAGATCTATGAATTAGATATCAATATGTTAGATATCTATATAGATATCTATGTATTAGATATATATCTGTTAGATATCTGTGCATTAGATATCTATCTGTTACATATCTGTGCATTAGATATCTTTCTGTTAGATATCTGTGCGTTAGATATCTATATGTTACATATCTGTGCATTAGATATCTATATGTTAGGTATCTGTGATTAGATATCTATCTGTTAGATATCTATGCATTAGATATCTTTCTGTTAGATATCTATGCATTAGAGATCTATCTGTTAGGTATCTATGTTTAGATATCTATGTGTTAGATATTTATGTATTAGATATCTATATGTTAGATATCTATGCATTATATATCTATCTATTAGATATCTTTGAAACAGATATCTATCTGTTACATATCTGTGCATTAGATATCGATATTTGTGCGTTAGATATCTATCTGTTAGATATCTATGCAGTATATATCTATCTGTTAGATATCTGTGCATTAGCTATCTATCTGTTAGATATTTCTGCATTAGATATCTATCTGTTAGAGATCTATGCATTAGATATCTATCTGTTAGATATCTATGTATAGATATCTATCTGTTAGATATTTATGCATTAGATATCTATCTGTTAGATATCTATTTGTTAGAGATCTGTGCATTAGATATCTATTATTAGATATCCATCTGTTAGATATCTATCGATTAGATATCTATGCATTAGATATCTATCTGTTAGATATCTATGCAATAGATATCTATCTGTTAGATATCTATGCATTAGATATCTATCTGTTAGATATCTATGGATTAGATATCTATGTGTTAGACATCTATGGATTAGGTATCTATGTGTTAGACATCTATGGATTAGATATCTATGTGTTAGATATCTATCTGTATAGATATCTACGCATTAGATATCTATCTGTTAGATATCTATGGATTACATACCTATCTGTTAGATATCTATGCATTAGATATCTATCTGTTAGATATCTATGCCTTAGATATCTATCTGTTAGATATCTATGCAATAGATATCTATCTGTTAGATATCTATGGATTAGGTATCTATCTGCTAGATATCTATGCATTAGATATCTACCTGTTAGATATATATGCATTAGTTATCTATGTATTAGATATCTATCTGTTAGATATCTATGCATTAGATATCTATCTGTTAGATATCTATGCATTAGATATCTATCTGTTAGATATCTATGTATAGATATCTATGCATTAGATATCTATCTGTTAGATATCTATGCATTAGATATCTATGTGTTAGATATCTATGCGACAGATATCTATATGTTAGATATCTATGCATTACATATCTATCCGTTAGATATCTATGGATTAGATATCTATGTGTTAGACATCTATGGATTAGATATCTATGTGTTAGATATCTATCTGTATAGATATCTACGCATTAGATATCTATGTGTTAGATATCTATGTATAGATATCTATCTGTTAGATATCTATGGATTACATACCTATCTGTTAGATATCTATGCATTAGATATCTATCTGTTAGATATCTATGCCTTAGATATCTATCTGTTAGATATCTATGCAATAGATATCTATCTGTTAGATATCTATGGATTAGGTATCTATCTGCTAGATATCTATGCATTAGATATCTACCTGTTAGATATATATGCATTAGTTATCTATGTATTAGATATCTATCTGTTAGATATCTATGCATTAGATATCTATCTGTTAGATATCTATGCATTAGATATCTATCTGTTAGATATCTATGTATAGATATCTATGCATTAGATATCTATCTGTTAGATATCTATGCATTAGATATCTATGTATTAGATATCTATGCAATAGATATCTATCTGTTAGATATTTACGCAATAGATATCTATCCGTTAGATATCTATGCATTAGATATGTATCTGTTAGATATCTATGCGTTAGATATCTATGTGTTAGACATCTTTCTGTTAGATATCTATGCATTACATATCTATCTGTTAGATATCTATGGATTAGATATCTATGTGTTAGATATCTATGGATTAGATATCTATGTGTTAAATATCTATGCATTAGATATCTATCTGTTAGATATCTATGTATAGATATATGTGTTAGATATCTATGTATAGATATATGTGTTAGATATCTATGTATAGATATCTATGTATTAGATATCTATGCAATAGATTTCTATTTGTTAGATATCTATGCAATAAATATCTATCTGGTAGATATCTATGCATTAGATATCTATCTGTTAGATATCTATGCATTAGTTATCTATGCATTAGATATCTATGCATTAGATATCTATCTGTTAGATATCTATGCATTAGATATCTATCTGTTAGATATCTATGCATTAGTTATCTACGCATTAGGTATCTATCTGTTAGATATCTATGCATTAGGTATCTATCTACTAGATATTTATGCATTAGATATCTATCTGTTAGATATATATGCATTCGTTATCTATGTATTAGATATCTATCTGTTAGATATCTATGCATTAGATATCTATCTATTAGATATCTATGTATAGATATCTATGCATTAGATATCTATCTGTTAGATATCTATGCATTAGATATCTATCTGTTAGATATCTCTGCATTAGATATCTATGTGTTAGATATCTATCTGTATAGATATCTTTGTGTTAGATATCTACGCATTAGATATCTATGTGTTAGATATCTATGTATAGATATCTATGTATAGATATCTATGTATTAGATATCTATGCAATAGATATCTATCTGTTAGATATCTATGCATTAGATATGTATCTGTTAGATATCTATGCATTAGATATCTATCTGTTAGATATCTATGCATTAGTTATCTATGCATTAGGTATCTATCTGTTAGATATCTATGCATTAGGTATCTATCAGCTAGATATCTATGCATTAGAAATCTATCTGTTAGATATCTATGTATAGTTATCTGTGTATTAGATATCTATGTATAGATATCTATCTGTTAGATATCTATCCATTAGATATCTATCTGTTAGATATGTATGCATTAGGTATCTATCTGTTACATATGTATGTGTTAGATATCTATGCATTAGATATCTATCTGTTAGGTATCTATTATTAGATATCTATCTGTTAGATATCTATGGATTAGATATCTATGCATTAGATATCTATCTGTTAGATATCTATGCATTAGGTATCTATCTGCTAGATATCTATGTGTTAGATATCTATGCATTAGATATCTATCTGTTAGGTATCTATTATTAGATATCTATCTGTTAGATATCTATGGATTAGATATCTATGCATTAGGTATCTATCTGCAGATATGTGTGCATTAGATATCTATCTGTTAGATATCTATTATTAGATATCTATCTGTTAGATATGTACGGATTAGAGATCTATGCATTAGATATCTATTATTAGATATGCATCTGTTAGATATCTATCGATTAGATATCTATGCATTAGATATCTATCTGTTAGATACCTATGCATTAGATATCTATCTGCTAGATATCTATGCATTAGATATCTATGTGTTAGATACCTATGGATTAGGTATCTATCTGCTAGATATCTATGTGTTAGATATCTATGCATTAGATATCTATGTGTTAAATATCTATGCATTAGATATCTATCTGTTAGATATCTACGTACATACATCTAGATATCTATCTGTTAGATATCTATGCATTAGATATCTATGTGTTAGATATCTATGCAATAGATATCTATCTGTTAGATATCTATGCATTAGATATCTATGTGTTAGATATGTATGGATTAGATATCTA
>Ga0209700_109965_pt1 | contig 10365 bp, 8 predicted proteins | sample SiratroredBW_FD_187528 | JGI IMG/M metagenome (GOLD analysis project Ga0209700, IMG submission 187528) | Root nodule microbial communities of legume samples collected from California, USA - Siratro red BW (SPAdes) (version 2) | ecosystem: Host-associated > Plants > Roots > Nodule | place: USA...
CCAATGACCAAAGCTTTAGAATTAGGGAGTTTCTAGTTCCTCTGTCTGGTGTAGATGTTTGTATGGGGTTAGGCCTAGGGATAACTGGTCAAGAGGTTAGTTTTAATGATAATAATTTAGGTTTGGTAAATAATTTGTTCAATTGTGAGGATATTACCGTCACCAGTATAGTTGAAAAATTGAATGATAAAATTTTAAATTCCAAAAAAAATGTAGATGACTTTTGCAGACTTTACATATTGCTTACTTTTGTTGTATTCTATTTTCCTAGGACTACTAGGACTGTTTGTACATATCCGTTTTATTTGTTAGATAGTTTGGAGGACCTTCATTTATATAATTGGGGTGGGGCAGTCCTATCAATGTTAAGTAGTAGTTTAGATAGATGTTCTTACAATTTCCATCACCAAAAGAATTTGCAAGGGATGTACCTCTGCGGTTGTGTGTCGGTGTTGCAGGTCAGTGTATTATTGTTGGAGTTTATATTTACTTTACTATATTATTTTATTGATGGACCGTTTTTGTATTGAACAGTTGTGGGTTGTTCAACACGTTGGCATGGGTACGCTCAGTTCATTTCCACGCTTTATAGACTGGCCTTCTTTGACAATGAGATCTTCAAGAATTGAATCTGCATTCTTATATAACGAGGTTTGTATTCAGTTTTATTCTTATTTTTCAATTGAAATGGTTACTTGACAAAAATGTCCCCGACATTGTTGATTGTTTGGGAGTGGGGTGTGACAGAAGAAGAGGGGAGTTTGGACATAGTACGAGAAGCACTTGAGTCCGTACGTGTTGAAAGCTTACCACAGAGTCAGGCTGAAAACATTACATGCTCACACGACTGTGAGGGGATTGTGGCCCAACAATATGAATGCAGAGGAATAATTGATACCAATTATGCGTGCATTGCCTATATTGAGGAAGATATGCATCTGTTGAGAGAGCAGATGAAGAACTGTTGGAGGGAAGGATCCCGTGTGGGTGAGGCGGGAACCAGTATGGGTATGGGTGGACCGAATATGGGCGATGTTGGACATAGTATGGGTGAGGATGAACGTACAATGTATGATCATGAACTTAGTATGTATGACGACCAACATACTATGTATCATGACGAACATAATATGGTTGACGAGGAGCCCAGGATGTGTGATGCCTTATCATTATTTTGTTCGGGTCAAGAGAGACATAGTATGAGTCACGACGACTGCACTACGGCTGAGCAGGGACATGCTATGGGTCTTGAGGATCCGAACATGGGTCAGCAGGGTGAAAATTTTTAGACTCCACAACCGGTCTTTGGTGGGTACCTCGAATACAATGTTCATGATGGAGGAAATCTGGCTGGTGTGGGAACATCTTCTCGGAGTCCAGCAGCGACACACATCCGTTCGTATGTTCACTATACCGTACGGTTTGCCGGTCTTGATTTTGGAAGGTTGTATAAGCTTGTCACTGCAAAACGGCGTAAGAATGAGTCTATCAGGTACTTTGATTGTTGTTTGGAAATATATTTGTCGAAGGGAAAGTTTATGAGTTTTATATTAACCATATGCTTATGTGAAGTTGTTGTTGTTTACATAGGCTTGTAGTTGATTTTGGTAGACAAATGCTAACTAACATGAACATTTCTTCACTTCAACAAGGGCTCGAGTTGACAACATGGTAAATTTAGTGAATTTTCATTATTTTGTTGTGCTTAGTTAGTTGTAAATAATGAATTCATCAAGTTTTGTAGGTTATGTTGTTTGCAACATGCGTCATGACCATTGACCAGTTAAACATCGTAGGAAGTGTGAATAGACTTTTCTTTAGTCCTTGGTTAGTGGTATGTGATATTGATTTGGTTGTTTTTATGTTTTAAGTATCAATAGAGCAATTTTTTTGCAAGTAATATCTTGTTAATGGTTTTTAGACCCACGTTATTAATGAGATGAATACGGAGAAGTCTAAATGTCGATCATGGAATCATCATGATTACAAACTATGTTTTTCTCATCCTTCATTGGAGTTGGAACTCGTGTTGGGTTGTGAATTTTTAAGTTCGTATTCCATTATATTTAAATCAAGTTTATTACACACAATTGTTGTGATAATGACGTTGTCTTGTTCGGAATGTAGGTATTTTTTCCAGCACTTTGTAATGAGCACTGGTGGTGCTATGTGCTAAAGTCTACGAGTAGAAAATTATTTGTAATTGATTCTATCGGTGACCATGATGGATCCCGTACGCTAGTGGACAATGCAGTGGTAATTGTACATGTTCAATATTGATTTTATGTATACGATTTTCTGAGTGAATTTAATGTTTGTAGGCAAGTCGACTCCACCATCTATTGTGGTTGCTGGAGGAAGGTCGTCTAGGTCCTCCACTCATGATCGTGAATGAAGATGTCCCTGATCAACCAAATTTGTGAGTATACATGTTTGTTAAATATAGGCTACTATATGTGTTTACTTTGGTATAATTGTTGAGGATGTGCAGGTATGATTACGACATTATTGTGATTAAATGTATGGAATATTGGGATGGTGTGCCTCGGTTTAATGGGAAGACCATGCCCAAATTCACGACGGTGAGTATCTAATTTTGTTAAGTTTACATGTGTATTCTGTTTAGACTATGATTTTTTAATATTTTTATTATTTCACTTAATGTATTATGGTAATTTTTTTTGTGCAAAAAGAACTTCAAACATATCGACAAGATCTTGTTTGTCAATGGATCCTTCACGATAACAATGTTTGTCGACAAACTGTCTTGGAGGGTTTTAAGCTTATATGAGTTGTAATGATGACTTTAGTCGATTTTTTAAGAAGTTTGTACATTGTGTAGAAGATTATGAAGTTTAGTTTGTAAATTGTAATATGTACTTGATTTAAGGTTTTACTGTGTTGAACTTTGTGTACAATTATTTCCAGCAATGAAAGAGTTGTTATTTTCTGTTAAATTAAAAATGGAGGCGCAAATTGTTACTTAATTGTTGTCTTCGTTTGTGCTCACGAGTAATGGTCAGCTAATAATGAAAAATTACACACTTAACTGGGCAGGGTTACACAGATAGTATGTCCAGTGCTGGGAATTGGAGATGGGACTGTTTGATTCCTTACTTAACACATTGGCAGGGTGTTTTATGATAAATAACTCTCACAGCAGTGTTAGGTGTCACACTGCATGACATTTGAACTATTTCGTTTGTGCTCACGAGTAATGGTCAGCGAATAATAAATAATTACACACTTAACTGGGCAGGGTTACACACACATTGTGTCCAGTGCTGGCAATTGGAGATGGGACTGTTTGATTCCTTACTTAACACATTGGCAGGATGTTTTATTATAAATAACTCTCACATCAGTGTTAGGTGCCAACTGCATGACATTAATGCAGAAAAAGTAATAATGAATACATCAAGTGGTAGCGCATAAACCTAAGTCTGTTACATCGAACCAAAATAAAAGGAAAACTCCATCACAATTTAAGACATGTCAACTCCCTTCGTTATAAGCATTTGTGTATACTGAGTTCAGTAGTGACATAAAACCCACTCCACCCACAGGTGAGACCTGTTTTAGATAGAAAATATGTTAGAGGGCATCACAGCCAACGGTATATAACTTAACAAACATAAAAAAAATCACTTGAAAATATTTTCTAACCGGTTGGCTACCATTATATGAGAACATTGTTGTCTTGAATTGGTTTTCATTACCAACATTGGCATCTGAGTATGTAACGTGTCCATGTGTTGTCTGTATGGTTTTAGCATGACTTGTCCTCTTTCGTTTTGCAAATACCTCAGACCTTGACTTCAACCTTGAAGAGTTTGTAAATGAACATCATTAAGCACTTCAATTTACCTGCAACATGAAAACACATCCAGCCACACGAACAATTGAACAATGTTCGTTCTGAATAGACCGAGAAGCTCTACACAAACTTTTCACCAAATATGTATAAACAGCTGCCCCCCAAATTAAAACTAGAAAGTTCAACTAAATTATCTACAAGCTGAAACAGACCTGGATACACATTTCCCATTCTATTGGGAAACAAGAATTCAGATAAACCTAACAAAATATATAACTTACAAAAATCCCCAGGCCTACCATCAGCCTCACATCTAACAAGTTGATCATAAACCATGCTAACTTTAACTATTCCACCACCGAATAAACTCCTACACTCACTATCATCATTTTCACATTCTAAATCTACATCTAATCCACAAACTCTGAAACCTAATGCTACATAAACATCTAACAAAGTAAATGACACAAACACACACCCAATCATAAATCCACCTCTTTTCTCTAATCCTACTAATTCTAACTTCATCAGACAATACAGTAAACCAACCAAACGGTGTACCTTCAATGCAATGCCTCTGTTCTAATGTTAACAACTTGTTTACAGTGCCCAGATATTTGGGGTAACAGAAATGACGAACGCATAGCTCACGTCCCTGTGAAGAACTCTCCACATTTGACATTGTTTTTTTCCTGCAAATCAATCCTACAATGTAAGCATTGTATTTCTTTTTTCAAATAAATGATGAAAATCAAAAATCATTCCCATACACCAACATTGATTCCCAATAACAGCACAATACCAACAAAGCAGTGAAAAACCAACAAATGAAATGCGCAAAAGAACAAAAATACCTACGTCGTCGCCGTTATACTCCTTCACTTCGCCTCCTTTGCTCGACCAATCGCCCTTGACCGGTCTCCTTCCCCAAAAAGCAATGTACCCTAAACCCTAAATACTCACTCTGATCCCCCTTTGTCGTTGCCGGTGTCCGCCCTCCTCAATGCTCTTCCTCATTTTTTATGAGTAGCTCAAACCTATGATCTGTTTCACGTCTCTTCAACTCCCCGCTAGCCACTCACATATCTTCGAAACCTTCAAATTGGGTGGTAAAATACAATAGTACCCCTAAGTCAATCTGTCTTTTATTTTCCTACTATGCCCTCAGTCACGTTGGATAAGTTACCACGTCTGCAGGTGGCAAAAGGGTGGATTCCACGTAAGGTTGGCAAAAAAATTTTTTCCTTAAAAAATATATATAAATCGGATAGAATTTCATTCGATTGGTGTATATTTATTTATTTTTACTTTCTTCAACCTTAGGAAATGGTGGAGTGGGAGCAAAGAGTAAAGTACCTGGAAAGATGCATGCTTGTGGTCATGATGCTCATGTCGTCGTGCCTTACTTTGTCTCCACATGGAACTGTTCTTGTTTTTCAACCACCCGAGAAAGGAGGTGCAAGGGCTAGGAAAATTTTAAATTCTGAAGTCTTGAAAAATATCTCTGCTATATTTGGATTGTATATTACATCTGCTCTAAGGCGGATCCTATATTTGGAGGAAGCGACTTCTTTGAAGCAACAATAAATAACAGGGGAGATGATGCGCCACGGAGAGAGTTATGGAGGTGAAGAAAGTAGAAAGTAATATTGACTTTTTTTAATTTTAAAATAAGAGTAAATGAGTAATTTTATATTCCGTATGAAAGTGAAGAATGAAGGCGTGGGGTAGAAGAAGAATTCGTCATTAGTCAATCTATAATACAATCTAAAATTCATGAACCTAAACCCAAAGGTCATCCCTTTTGGAGAGCTTCTTCCTGCACCTCCATATATTTTTTTAATTTTCCAGAATGTCCCTAATTAATTTTTACACTGCCTCATTTACCCTTCTCAACCCTACATCTCCATATATTCCTTTACCTCCTTACATTTCACACTTTCCTTCAGTTCTTACTATCACTGTGCACCGCCACCACTGCCTTCCATCATGAAGATGAATTTGCCGCCATCATCGTCCATTGAAGGTAATGTGATGTTGTAAATTGAAGTGGTATTGGAAGAAGAAGGGGGAAAGAAACGCTACGCCTGGCGTTGTGGGGGGTGCATTTTCCGCACAAGCATTCCTAAAATTAAAACTAATATAAGGAAATATTTTACCCATCTACTCAAGATTTTGTTTGAAGTCCTAGTCTAGAATGTCATATATTGGTTTGTGATTTTTTACAATTTTAAATATTTTTTATACAAGTCTGATTAAAGAAAAATTGTTATCAGTAGTATAACCCTTTACTAATCCAATACAACCAGTCATCTTAAATGAAGCCTTATCTTAAATCTTACAATTCTTATAAGAGAAGATTAGTTGACAATATATATCTTCAATTAAACGTTGTAATAGAAATTTAGACATATAAAGATTTTAAGTAGATATATTGTGTTATGATTATTGTTGGTACTTTTATCGAGTTTGATTATATTTCACTTTTTAATAAAAACTAACTTTGATTTGAACTATAAGTTTTACCATATTTCTGAATTCATATGCATAACCAAGATAGTTTTAGCAAATTTAGGTTGGTGCCTGAAAAAAATTAAAGAACAATGAATTTTAAGGACAGTTATTTCAAATTAGTCTGGTTGAAATAGTTTTTCTTTTAATAGAAATCACACATTAAAAAAGTAATATCTTATAATAAAAACATATTCATATAAAAAATTCAAAATAAACAATTAAAATTTGATGTGATTTCACTTCTTAAGACCTATGCCTATAAATACTTAACAAAAATATTTTATTACTCAAAAAGTTATTTTATAAGAATAAAATTGTAGATAAATTTGTAAGTTTTCTCAACTTAAAATACAATTTTTACAAAACTAACTTTAATTCTAAAGAAGTTCGTTATATTCACATCTCGTATAAAAGATAATATTGATTTGATGTAAAAGTGTTCTAATATTATTATGTAGTGAATTAGCATTTATTCTACGGGGAGATTAACAATCAAGTGCTTAAAGATGAGGAAGAAGAATTTCTTCATAATGAATCTTGTCTAAAAAAATATCTTAGTTCCTTAACACACTAATTGAATCGAGTTATTTATGTACATTTAATTACTTTTCATTTCTTATTTTATTTACTCGCTATAGCAATGCTTTACCTTAATGTTTGTAGTTTTATGTAAACTTGTCCGAGAACTACATAATTAAGGATTTGTTTGATAAAATAAAACAAAATTTCATGTCTGAAAATTATAATCCCAACAAATTACGAATATTGTATTGGCCAGGGACGATGAACTTAGGGTTGGGGAGGGGCCCGCATTTTTTTCACGTTGCAAAAGTGAATTTTGATTCTGCAAATAAAATTCATCCTTTGACAAACCATTATAATCAGTCTATCAATTGAAATTTTTGAAATCTTATCGATTGTGCAACTAAATAAAGTCTCTATAATTTTCAAACGTAAATGAATTTGCTTTTAGAAGTCCCTTTATTAATGGAATAATTTTATGAATAATGCTATATATTATAAATTGAAAAAAATATGAAATTCCTTATTAAAATGGGTTCTCAAATTTATGAATGATATGTAAACTACTTTATACTGATTGAATATATAAGAGGAGTGATTTCCCCAAAATGATGAATATTTGTGTCAGATTTAGTATGGACTACCAAGCTCAATAAGGTTATTTCTTATTTAAGGATTATTTATTGAGAATGATAGTTTATAAGAAATCCAAAGGAAAAAGTACAAAACAGGCTTTCAGCATTTATCTAATCTTGTCTTTCATCTTCGTTAATCTCGTCAAGAATCACGATTAACGCCACTATGAACGCATAATCAATGTTGGGATAAACCGTGACCATGAAATGGTCTTTTCCAATCAAAATACTCTGAACTGTGTGCTTTTTATGCATCTGTAATAACATTCCCACAAAATATTTTCAGTTTAATTTCCATATATATCTTTAACTAATGCAAATTTTTAATTAATTGAAAACTACTCTGTTAATTACCAATAATTATGATTAAATAGTATTGAAAGAATAATTTATCTGCATATAATTAATTGAAATATACTCTGTTTACCAATAAGTCTCTGATGTCTGGATAAAAGATTAAAACATTTTAATATATATAAAGATTAAAAAAACAGTTTTCTATAAAAAAAATCACTTTTCAATTTGAGAGATGAAAACAAATATATCTAAAAATTGAGGGGAAAAACTTATTTAAACATAACCAACTCAAAATAGTGAATTAAAACCAATTATAATTGTTCTGAGAAAAAAAAAATAATAGATAAAAATATGTTATCTTTCCGAAAAATTTGAAAGTCCATTTTAGCTCTTTTAAAATCTTTTGTTCTCTTAATTTAGGAAGGCACAAGGCGATTTAACCAGCACTTACAAGATTAAAGGTAATTTCTTTCAAAATCACAGAGCCAACAGAGGAGGAAAAAAGTTTCAGAAAAATTAAACTAAAAAAAAATGATTTTGAATATTTAATGAGAAAAAGTTTTACCTGGGCCACGATGGTTTGAGATTCACCAGCATAAACAATGCAAGATCGTTCGAACCAACTACCTTTAACCTTAAAGTCACAAACATCTTCTTTGGTGTTATTAGCCAAAAACACATCCAATTTGGTCTTAAAGTGAATAAGGGACGATCGCTTCAGAGAAAATATCAGATCTTTGGCATCTGTGCTGTCCCCTCTGAAAGCTTGCCATCGATCATGTGCTGTCATTATCTGCATCAACACCACAATTTTTCACCAAAACCTACTTAAACACCCTCACAGAGCTATTTTAATATTGTTTTTTAATCATATTTAGTATGTTAAATAGGATTAAGAAATAATATTAAAATACCCTTTTTTTTAAAAAAAAAAAAAAAACTACTTAGATTGAACAAGAGTAAGGGAACTAATCAGAGTGTTTAGTTGATTGAGTTAGGGTATGAGATGATTAACTTTCACTAAGTAAAAATAATATAAATTTTGACCTAATAATTTAAACGATGTGTTTGGAGGAGGAAGAGAAAGAGAAAGGAAGAATGAAAAACCTTGCGGCGGAGGGTGACGATGGGGTGGTCGGCGGCGTCGACGAGGACGCGGCGGTCACGGAGGGTCATGAGAGATCCCTTGACTTTGAAGACGACGTTGCCGTTAACGTCGGTGACCACGAAGTTGCCGTCGGAGATGCTCATCACCTTCTTCACCACCGCCAGATCCACCGGGTACGGAGCGCAGAACTGCGGCCCGATCACGGTGGTCGGCACCGCCGGCATCGGGGCGGAGGTTGTGGGCTGCGGCGGATAATACGGGTTTGGTTGTGCCATGTATAAGGATCACACTAACACAAATAAGTAATAAAAAAATTTGTAATTATTGTCTCCAAAACCGAAATTTTTTGTTTGCGAATTTAGAACGAATGAGTTCTGAAAGTTTCTTATATAGAATACACGATGATTGATGATGAATTGGATATGATGGCTTTTTCTTTTCTTAGTGAATTTGATCATATTCACATGACGTGTACTTTCCACATTGGAGGGATCATGATTTATTACACGAATAATTAATACCTGAAATTTTATTTTTAACTTCGCCAAAATAAGATGTCTTTTCTTTTATCAAGAAAATAATAGTTGTCATTTTCTATATTGAATTTGCTGGTTGTAGATTTTTTCTCAATGTTGACTCTAAGATTTTTTATTTATTTATTACAGCTTGTATATCTAACCACAGGTTTATATTGACTTTGAATCAATGATATTATGAATCTTTATAATAATTTTTAATTTGTTATGTTTTAAAAATTAATTTTCATAATAATTATATTTTAAACATATTTCTTTATCAATAATATACAATTTGTATAATAATCTTGTTATAGTTAAAAGCTAATAATGTGTTCTGATATGTGATTAATAAACTATTCAAATATCATCACTAAATTTTATTTTATAAAAATAATGTTAAATAGTTGTCATATGGATATAACTTTTCTTGATAGCTATTACAAAAAAAAAAAAAAAAAAAAAAAAATCCAAAAAAAAAAAAAAAAAAAAAAAAAAAAAAGAATCAACCTTCAAAAAGGTTGTTTAAGTCTTGCAAAAAATATTTTGTTCATAATTTAGGTTCTACACCATAGAAAACGAATAACATAGCCCATACGAAAAAAAAGTCAACTTAAAAACATAAATCTTGTTAAAGTTTTATAAAGATTATTTTTAGCACATTTTTAATTAATATGTCATAATAAAGTAAAGTTAAAAGCAGAAAAGTTTGGTTTAAAAGAAATACAAAATACGAAAGAAAGGGAGAAATAAAAATTAAAAAATGATTTTAAGTTAAATAACCGATTGCAAGTTTAGGGTTCAGAGTATTCTCATTAAAAAATATTCTATTTTTTTTTTCTTAATTAGTGTAAAACATCATGAAATTCAATTATAATATTCAAAATTCAACACTTGTATAGCGTGATTAATGCATACGGAGGGATTTATTATAAATAAACACTAATCTGTGTATAA
>Ga0209700_109970_pt1 | contig 10359 bp, 5 predicted proteins | sample SiratroredBW_FD_187528 | JGI IMG/M metagenome (GOLD analysis project Ga0209700, IMG submission 187528) | Root nodule microbial communities of legume samples collected from California, USA - Siratro red BW (SPAdes) (version 2) | ecosystem: Host-associated > Plants > Roots > Nodule | place: USA...
TTAATGGTAAAAAAAAAGTGTTTTATTGAATAACGTATTTGTTTTATAGACAAAGGTTAGTTGTGGATATGATAGTTTCTGAAAAGGAATATATATTTGTCAAATGAAAATAATATATATATATATAATTGTACTTAAAAATAGAAAATTCAAGCCAATATCTTAAGTTTAGTTTCAATTCATAAAAAAAATAATAATGATGTAGTTGAAAGGGATCCACTTAGAAGACATAAAGTAGTACATTTAAAGATTAGAGAGAGCAGAAACAAAATATTTGTTTTAGAGAAAAAGAAACTGAATCTCAAATTTTAGAGGAATAAAAAAAACATTTTATACTATTTTTTAATTTGCTCCGGTAACATGTTCAATAGTTTCTAAATTCATGTCTTAGGATAATGGTTTAGAAGAGCAACAAAGCTTCTCAGGAAATATAATACATAATTTTCAATACCCATCATACCACAAATCACAAAACCCCATAAAAAACGTTGAACAAACTAAAAAAGTAGAGGGTTTTTCCAAATTGTTGAAGATGAACACAAACAAACAATCACTATTCATTAAATGAAAAAAAAAAATTATGGACTTAGAAATTGCAAGATTTAAACCTGATCACCCAGCTTGACGACGACGTATGGATCACTGGCACGGGCATCGCGAATTGCAAGATCTATGCCTCTTATGATTCGAAGTTTGAGAATGCCCAAGACAGTGCTGTCCATTGAAACACAACTTCTTGTTCCCTAAAAACTTCTAAGCAAAACAAAACAAAACAAAGACTTTGATGTATAAACAAAATATTGAACACCTCCAAAATTTGGATTTTTGATTTTGCACCAAACCAAGGTTAGGAGGGTTCCAGAGGAATCTTTGGGAATCTAATTACATTTTTTACGTAGATTTCACTTTTGATTTTAACAGTTTTGGCTTACAATTCAATGTGTGGTTCCTCCTGTTTCAAGATCCTACAAGGACGCTCAATCGCACGGCATCTTTCCTCGTGTGTTTTCGTCATCATTGACAATAAAGTAAATTAGTTTTAATAAGAAAATTGCAGGTAATTTCTGTTTTTAACCCATACATAACATATTTAACTGACCTTTTATTATTTAAGTAAATTATTTAATCTATTTTTTCAGTTTAATTTGATAGCATACAAACTATAATTTGATATCTTGTATTATCTTAATGTAATTACAGTAATAGGTATAATTTATTCATCATATTATTTATATATTATATTAAAGTTATGAGTGAGATTTTGAATGATTATTAAATGAGATTTCTATATCGACTATAATTTCTTTTTTATGTTGGTAAAATAATAAATATACACAATGATAGGAATCAAATAAGTAAGGGAAGGTTAAGAGTGTTTAAGAAGCATAATCAAACTCAACCTGAAATATGAAACTCATATTTACTTATTATTGTGAAATTAATGATACGAGAAATTTGTATCAATTATTTTGCTAGCAAAACAACAATAGAAAAATAATAAAAAGATAAGAAGATCTATGAATGAAATGGGAAAAGGACCAAAAATATGAAACTAGAGTGGTAGAAATTAAGAAGAAGGACAAACCATATAAAATATTAACTTAAAAAGAAAAAATAGAAATGGAAAAAGGTGGCAAAATTTTATGATGTTGAAAGAAAAATGGTGCACCACTTGAAGTAGAAGAAGCATAACTTCAAAGAATCACTACCTAACTTTTAGAAGTTCTACATGAGACTTTAAATAAAAGATTACTGTCACAAACGTCACACAAATTCTCTAATTTTTCATATATTTAAAAAGTTAGATACAGAGAGATGAGATCACTATTTATAGTGTTGGTCATCCCAAAATGTGAACTCTAATTATAATGATGAAATTCAAAATGAAAGTTCTAATTTTGACTGAAAAATAAAAGAAGAAAAAAGAAGGAATATTTAAATTTCAAAATTTATAAAGAAGTCAAGAATGTTCCTTTGTTGACCGAACTTGGAGAATTGCCTTCCATGCTTGTAGGTGCTTTCATTGTCTTCATACAAACATGTTTTTGATGCCTTTCTTAGTTCACTTTTGGTCAAGATTTGTTGCCTCCAATTGAGTTTCAATTTGGACTTAAATGATGCTCTTTTTTTTCGTTTTTTCTTGCACTCCATTGCTTTGTATTGACCACTTCATATGCTCTTTATTTGAGCTCGAGAAAGCCCACCTAAGACTATTATAAATATTACTATTGGTACCTAAAATTATAAGAATTAAATCTTATAAGAAATATTATTCTAAAGAATATAGAATAAAAACAAAGAATGACTTTCCTTGATAAGGAATATTTTGTATTGTTTTATCATTTCTTTCTCATTTTCCTTTACTCTATTCATGCACTCGTTTCAAAGTCTATTTCTTATGTCGATTAACACTAAATTGTCAAAAAAAACATGTAAAGATGGTGTTCCATTACAAAATACTTGCCCACTTTCTATGTTGGATAAGAATGTAACCAAGATCAAAAGTTGAGTTTTTTTTAGTCATTTTCCTGCCTTTATAATAATAGACAATTCCCAAATGATAACCAACACAATCCTAGGAAGAACTTTTCCAATATCAATATCCACAAATGTCCATTCTTATAACTTAGCTTAACTAAAAATTAGTAAAGTATTAAAGTACATAATAAATATTAGTAATGAAAAGATTATAACTTTCATAAAATGATAAGTAGTTACATAAATTTAAAAGCTACCATAGATAAAAACTAAAAAAAAAAAAAAACATACAAGCTATATAATAAATACTTAAAAATATGAAGATGAGTAAATCTTTTCTTCAAACTGGATGAGTCACTGAATATCTACAATTAAAATATTTAATTAATCTAAAAAATTTACACTTTATTAACTAAAGTATTTAAGCTAATTCTATATTAGCTTCCTTCATAGATCAATATTGTTTGCGAATAAGGTGTACATTTGTCTCATCACATAATATTTACAGTCATGATTCATCAGTTGACGTGAGAATTACAAATTAAAATACAAATAATGAAAATATATTTTATATTTCAATTCAATAGTATTGAGAGAAATAAATCACATTAAATGTGTAATTTCTTCTTAACAGGAAGGCCCTACAATCTCAATAAAAATTGGCGCTGAGTTTGTTGGTGGAAGTAATTGAATCTTTCACTGTGCTTGTTCTGTAATTGGAAGAAAAAAATTCTTCAAACAACCGGTGTATTTGGTGATTTGGCTCCAGCAAAGATGGTGACAATACAGCAGGTTGGTGAAGCAGCTGCTCTCGAATTGGTTATTCAGAAATGAGATGGTGATGAATTTGCGGAATCATTTCTTCAAGCAGCTAGTGAACAATCGGAGCTTAAGAATTGAAGCTTGCTTTGGAGTTGCAGTGTTGCACCTTAATCAAATTAGAGTGCAACAGAGAATCTGAGAAAGAGTTGATGACAATGAAGTTACTTTTTTTTTCTCGAACAGTTTTTCGAGATCAGAGTTCAGCATTTGGATCTCAAACTCTGCAAATAAATTGGTCTGGTTGCAGCTGATTTCTGCTGGCTGGTAACCGTGCAGCTGCAGCCACCTATTCATTGCACTACTACACTGATTTTTCCAGAAATTTCCAAAAGCTTCAACGTGATCTAATTCAGTTTTTCACTCAATTTGTTATCCGGTGCTAGCATTGGTGCAAAACTGCTGAACTTGTGCAGCTGAATTTGGTGTTAGATTGTTGAAGCTGCAACCAAGCATTGATGAGTAGAATTCTAGTTGTAAATGCAGCATAAGGGCTGGGTATAGCAGCAAAATGGAGCAGTAATTTGTGCTTTAAAAATCGACAACCAACAGCTGGCACAGTATTTTAACTGCAGCGAAATCTGGTGCTTGGACACTACATAGTGCACATCCTGGTACTGTTTCTTAGAGTTACCTTGCTTGCTTACTTTTACAATTTTCTAGTAGTAATTCTAAATATATTATTTACTGATTATTTACCTTGCTTGCTTACTTTTACAATTTTCTAGTAGTAATTCTAGATATATTATTTAGATTATTCTTGTGTGCTAAAGTACCTTTCTCTTTCTAAATTCTTGATCTTGTCACTACTCTTTAATTTATTTAGTTTGTTTTTAAATTTCTTTTGTATTATCTTCCAGTTTTATTTTCTTGACATTCTAAGTTGAGTTTAAATTTGTTATATTTTCATTTTAAATGTAAAATTCTTGATGGGTTGATTAAGAGTTTTTCTTAAGAACTAAAAAAGAATTTGAGTAAAAGTAAATAACTTTTTAAGAGTGATACACAAGTGAATTGAATGTAAACACTTATTGAATAATGAGGTCCCTCTTATTTTTTTATATTACTTGTGTTAATTGTTTTTTTTATTTTGTGTTAATTCTTGTTTTTTTAACTTTTATTGTAGGTATAAGTTTGACTTTGGTAAAATATGTAAATAAAGCTAAACAACAAAATTTATTATCATAGAGAAAGCAACACAAACAGGTAAAAAAATCAATTTCAATGATTAAAACAAGTATTCCTAATACTCCAGATTTGAAGGCTAAGGACATGAAATTCATTATTATCATAATTGGAATCCAAGTCGAATGACTGATCAAGATCTCAAGGATTATTGTAAATACTAGAAAGAAGTAAAGAAGAAAGCATTGTAAAAGCTACATACATTAAAGAAAGCAAAACAAGAGAAAAAAATTAAAAAGAGGAGAAAGAAATAAGAGAAAGAGAGGAGAAAGAAATGAGAGAAAAAGAAGATGAAGAAAAGAGAGAAAAAGAGTAGAAAAAAAGATGAGAAAAAGAATAAAAAATGTTAGAAAAATAAAGTGAAGATAAAGAGTTCTCATAAGCACCCTTACAAACATGATTGAGAAAGAATCCTTAAAGGACGCCGCAAAACTATAACTCTTTTCCCCCTTTAAATCGTGATTCTAACTTTTCATTGAAAAAGGTTACTAACTTGTCTTATTTTCTTTTGTTATCCAGGGAAGACGTGCATATGAAGGAGTAATGGCAAAAGCAATTTGGATAAGAAAAGGAGATAAAAGAAAAAAGGAAAAAAAAACTTGGAAATAAATAAATATGTTTTTAATTTGTTCTTTTGTTTTTTCATTTGATTGTATGAACATTAAAGAATTCTATAATTTTGTTGATTGTGAGGATGTTGGTCCTTCTTATATTCTTGTAAATGAACATTTATTTTTGTTTGGGGTGTTTTCCAGGTTGGTATTTGATCCTAAAGAAAGATCATCTAGTACATTGCAAAGATTTGACTTTCATATATCCAAATCTCCATTTAGATAGATTTTTTTTTTTTTGATGATTTTAGATTTGAGTTCTTTTAGAACTTAAGCTTTTATGTTTATTTGTAAGTAATAAAAAGGTAAATTTGAGGTCGAAATTTCTTCAAGAAGGAGGATATGATGGAATATGGATTTGACCTTAAGGACCATAAAGTAAGCTTCAAGGTAGAATAATTTTTTTGTATTTTTGTGTAATTTTTTGTTTTGGGTCTTTATTGGCCTTTGTAATTGTTTCTTCTTGTTGCGGGTGGTATCAGTTGTTCCATGACAGAAGTCAGGTGGGTCAAGTCACAATTAAATCTTAGGACTTGCACTACTACATTCTTAAGTAAGAAGACATGTGTCCTCACTAATGACTATAACTTTTGGTTGAGTGGTAAGTGTTCAATCCAACAATTGGTATCAAGTCACAATAGAATCATGGTGTTTGGGCTGCTACACTCTTAAATAGAGAGAGTTGTGCCTTAACTAATGGTTATAACTTTTGGTCGAACAGTAAGCGCTCGATTCAACACTTTTGTTTGTTTGTATTGTGTCTTTATAGGGCCCTGAATGTGTTTCAATTTTTCATGCAATTAAACTCTTTATATACTATAGTTTTTAATAGGCTTGTTTTAGTACAAGGTTCCTAGTATATAAGCATTTTTGTAGACTCTTGTACTCAAAATTTTCTAAATTTGGAATTTAAATAATTTCTTAAAGTGAGAATTCTAAGTTATTCATTAGGAATTTCAATCCTTATGTTTGACTTTCTAATTCAATATAGTAGATCTTCCTCTACTTATCAATTTCTCTGGATTGTAGCATCAATTTAGGTAGATAGGAGTTTCTTCATCTCTTATCCTTCCGCATTTTCTGTTTTGTCAATTCTTTAGTTGGAAATTGTCGGAACAATCCTACACAGGTTAGTTTTCCATTAGTTATAGAAGTTTGAAAAATAGTTGAGAGGTTATTCTGACATAAGCTCCGACTCTAGATCTGACGCAGAGATAATAAATCCATGCCTCATGTTAGAAGTTAAAGACAAAAAAATATCTTAGTTATCACACCTCAACATTGTTACTCGCTATGGTGGATGGTGAATCTACAGAGGGTGTGATGGAGATAATCCAGCTATAAAACCATTAATTAAGGGGATAGAAGAAGATAAAGTCTCTTGGAGGAAGACTCTATACTCGAAGAGTAGAATACTAAGACTTTATTTCTTTGTTCTTTCTTCTCATTATTGTAGAAACTATATAGTTGTAATTTCTTTTATAGTTTTGTAAGATTTTATGGAGAAACATGTGGGCCTTGTTTTGGCCACAATTGGACCTCCAATTCAGCCATGCTGGATGACCAAATAACCCTTGAAACCTAGTACCCTAGTCAATACAAGAGAGGAAGATAGGAGTTGCACACCACTTGGAATAAGCCTAAAATTGACTAATTTGGGTGCTTCATGCCTGGGAGATGTGTGTCGAATTCTTTCATGCTTCAAACCTCTTTTTGCTTAGGTTTTAGTTCCACATTCGTTGGTTAGTGAAGGATAAGGGGCTTATGTATATATAATAAATAAGATTTGTTGCTTCTTTGTATACTCACCTTTAAATGAATGAGACTTGAATTACTTAAATGCTTTTTGTTGTTCTCTAAGGCCAACATGGAAGTAATCTTCTCATCATTCTCTCTTAGAAATTTTCCTTGGAATAGGGAACTATGAGTTCCTCAAGGAACTTGGAAAGTTTAAGAACTTTCTTAGAGTCGAGTTGAAGGTATACAATAGATAAGTCATCTTTTCTTTTCTTGTGTTAGCTTGAAGTCTTATTTATAATTCCTTTGAGTTTAGGATAGTTTAGTTTCTTTAATCCGTGTTTAATTTCACTCTTAGTTGATTTAAATTTTAGTTCTAATTGCCTTGAATGGTCATATTCTAGGAAGCTCTACTGTATGTTTTGCTAGTTTCTTTTGTCATAGTTTGAATTTTTTTTTTAACATGTGTTACTTAGTTTTTAATTTTTTGAATCTCTTTTAAGTTGTTTAGTTCGTTACATGTTCAGAATTCCATTAAAAGTAGTTTTCAAATTTTGCAAAAATTTTAAGTCAAAAAGCATGAAAACCGTATTGATTTGGCTTGTTTTTTTTTCTTGATTTGAGTTCTTCTGTGCTTTTAGTTCTTAAGAAAAGTTTTGAAGAATATTTTCCTTAATTACATGTAGTAGGTTGAGAGCTTTAGAACAAATTTCTTTGAGTTTTTAAGTTGAATAATTTGCTTAAACATGATATATACACTTGCTAGTTGATTTCGAGTTAAAATTGAACCTAAGTTGTGAGTTGTTTGCAATTGAGTTAAGAAACATGAAAAATAATCTAAAAGAAAGCAAGAAAATATGAGAATAAGAAAAAAGAATACATGGTTTCAACCATATACATGAAGAAAAACAAAGAATTGAACAACTCACATGTTAAAGCAAAAATACAATACCCTAATTATTTTGATTGTGTGCTTAAAAATAATAAATCAAGAGCTTGAAATACACAAAGCAGTTGTATCTATGTCTGCGTTTGAAAGATGCTGATTAGATTACAAATGTATATGTCTGTCTGAAGAATGATAAGGTCATAAATGCATATGCTTTGTCTAACAAACGATAAAGTCAAATTTCATTTCGTATGATAAGTTAAATGAAGATTATTCAGATGATAAGTACATACCAAGACTCCATGTTGACACACATGAAGAACATTTCAAAGCTTAAGTATGGAGAAATAGAAAATGTATTTTATTTCTATCCTAGGAAGATACACCCACTAAGCAACAACATTCAAAAATATCTTAGAATATGAGTTAAAGCTAAAATGACCACCAACTTTTCCAACACGGATAGTTTAAACTCTTACTCAGTTGCCTATATGTATGGTGTGTACTTTTAATCATTGTTTGGTATAAAAGGATTTGCGAATAAGAAAGGTAAATATTGTCAACTATTAGAGAGTTTGTGTTAAGAAGTAATGCTCCATACCATGCATTTAATGTTTCTCAACATAAGAGTTCAGCACATGATAGTAAAAGAAGAAAGAAGACAATGACAAATGCAAAATTACTCAACGGCCAAAAGAAAGAATGCAACGACTATTTTTCAAAAACTTATAATAAGACATGCTTTAAAAAAAAAGACAAGAAAAGTGAGTCATATTTTGCAAGTGTTGAAAATCTGCTGAATTTTTCTGTTCCTTAAAACTTTGTAAGAACGTTTATTCGTGGTCATTCCTGCCTAGTAATTTGTTGATCACTCTAACTTTATATCTGTGTTGAGTCAAGAGTGACTAATGTCAAAAATACCTAATATTGTGCTAGAAATGACTAATGTCTATAATACTTAAAATTAAATAAAAAATAACTAGTATAAAAAATGCTCAATGTTAGCAAGAAGGAACTTGATTAAAGAGTACTCATATTACTCATCACTCATCTATGTCACACTAATTTTATTTTTCCTCTTCTTTTCGTAAGTTATAGTTTTCTTTATTTAGTTTGAACAAAAGCATATATAAATGGTTTTCTTTTCCTTCACACTAAAGATGTATGTTGAAGAACTATTGTTCAAAGCACATATCTAATGCATTTTAACTTTTCTTTTTCATTGAATTGGTATTGTTTTTCGGAGTAGTCTCTCACAATGTCTTGAAAATAATCTCAAAGAATTGAGTAATGTTATGTTGACACCAATATTTTTTAACCCCCATTTGACATCGAGGTATTTTTGTCCAATTACCATACGTGGCAAGGATAATTTCGTCAATTGAGGGAACGTAATAAAGAAGGGTAATTTTATCTTCTCCCTTCATCTTGAAATTGGTTTTGTTTAGGGAATATGCCGTGAAACTTTTGAAATCAGATCTGAGTGGAAAAGAAAAAGTGAGAGCTTGTGTGTTTTACTGCGAATTGAGAGCTACGGTTGCTTGTTTGGAGATGAGAGGTTGAGGTTCTGCGTCTGCGACAACGTCTGGGTAGTTTTGCAAATCGTTTTTGTAAGTAGTTATTGTGTTTTTGTGCGTTGAGGTTTGTTGTTGTGCAAAGTTTTGATTTTTAGGGTCTAGATGGGCATTGTTGAAAGCAAAAATGTTTTATTGTTGAAAACAACTTCTGCGAATCGTTTTTGTAAGTTGTTAATGTGTTTTTGTGTTGTTTCGTTGTGTAAAGTTTTGATTTTTAGGGTTTAGGTCGGCATTGTTGAAAGCGAAAATATTTTATTTGTGAAAACAACTCAATATTGTTACACGAATAGTCATTTTTTAGTATTGGGCTATGGATTAATAAGGTTTGGAAATTTAGGAAACACTTTTCTAGGGAAAAAAACTCAAAAGTTAGATGAGGTGTATTTGATTAGTAGGTTGTGGATTGATAGAGTTTGGAAACACATAAACACATAACATATCTGACTTGTGTTGTCAAAACTTGAACTAATGTGTCCCCTCATTACAAAAGGGGTAGCCTCTGGTGTTTTGTAAGGTGACAATGACTTAATTATTTTACAAAACAATTTTGGTTACCCTTTCTATAATGAGGGGACACCTTTGTTTTTGTTTTGGCGACTAACCTATAGTGTTTTGTAGTAGTGGCGACCGAGCACCATCCCCAGCAGCAACCCCAACACCATCCCCAACAACAACCCCAGCAGCATCCCCATCTGTTCCAAATACCAATAGTCGTTCGGTTGGAAGAATTAAGCATGTAGCGACGAAACGTATTATATCTCATAAATTAAGAACTCCTTGGGTTGAATATCCTAAGAAAAGAAGAAGGTCTGCAAGAGTTGCTACAAGGGATTTAAAAAGTTGTAAAATTTGATTGTTGTTTTTATGTAATGGAACAAATTTAGATAAACTTATTGTGACTGCATGAAATTGAATCTAAATGTCATGGATTTATGCAATGTAACAAATTTATTCTCACACGTACATATTTTGGTACTTGTTATTAGATTATGTGTGAAATGTTGAAACATATGACTTTAGAGCCCAAAACTTGAACTAAGGTATCCCCTCATGATAAAAGGGA
>Ga0209700_109971_pt1 | contig 10357 bp, 7 predicted proteins | sample SiratroredBW_FD_187528 | JGI IMG/M metagenome (GOLD analysis project Ga0209700, IMG submission 187528) | Root nodule microbial communities of legume samples collected from California, USA - Siratro red BW (SPAdes) (version 2) | ecosystem: Host-associated > Plants > Roots > Nodule | place: USA...
AAATATTATTAATAATGTTAATATTAGTATTATTATTAATTATAGAAATTATAATTACAATAATAATAATAATAACAACAATAATTATAATAAGAATGCTAATAATCATCTTATGATAATAGTGTTGCTCTGGTTTAGCGGTAAGTTCAATTCTCTTGTCTCACCTGGTGCACATTGTTAATAATAATAATAATGTTAATAAAACTAACTAAAACAATAATAAAAATAATTCTAAACAACAAATATACTAAAAATAAAAATAAAATATAAAGGTAGTAATAAAATTGAAAAGAAAAAAAATGTAAATAATTTTTTTAAACAATATTCGTTACATACAGAATAAATCTGTATGTAATATTCTGTCGGTAAATTACATACCGAATAAATCTGTATAATTACCCACGAGCATATTACATACGGATTTTCATCTGTATGTAAATTCGTATGTAAAATGATTACGTACGAATTTTTGGCTATTACATACGGATTTTGCCCGTATGTAATTTCAATTTTTTTTGTAGTAATGCAGCTTTAATAGGTTTTATGCAAGATTAGGTGACTATTAGACATGATGAATTTATGTTGTTGGTTGAAAGAGGAGATTGTGTAGAAAAAAATAGAAAAAATTTATTAAAACTTAATTTAATTATTAAAAATTTATTAAATTATCTAAACATTAATCAAATAAAATAATTCAGTTTTAAAAAAACTCTTATGTTTATAAATATTATTATGTTATCAAATTATAATTAATTCAATTTTAATTTGCAGTAAAAATGAATTTTCACATTATTTAAATACATCAATTTAATTACTGATATTTTTTAAATAAAGTATATTGGATGTAAAATATAATACATAAGATATAAACTATAAAGTTAAAAAATATATAATTATTTAAAATTTTAATTAGTTGTACGTAACATGAAAAACTGGATTCTTACATTTTATATATTAATTTATGTACTCTTATTCATATTAATAACAAAATTAAATTTTATATTAATTATTTATGTACTTATATTAATTATTTAAAAATTAAAACTTATTTTGAAACAATAATTAATAAAAAAAAATAACAAAATTGGTATGAAATAAAATTCTCAAATTATTCTAAAAGAAATATTAATACTAAAAAAAGTTAGAAGTATTAATTTAATAATGATAAAAAGATATTCAAGATTAAGAGTACTTTTGGTTAGAGAGATGAGTTGGTAAATCCTTAAACATGTTGCCCGTTGAACTTATTTTTATCTTTTCGTATTTTTTTAATTATTTATTTTTCCTGTTTAGTATTTATTGTTAAACTTCTAACTTGTCAAAATTTTGAAGTTTTAAGCATCTGAAACATCGAAGAAGGAAAGAACAAAGGGAGCAATAAAAAGAAAACACTGTGTTATCTCTTCCCCAGCTTATCTCAGATGACTGCGGAAAATACTGATGGTCGTAACAGCACGAAGCCTAAAAGAAGTTCTGAGAAAATATTTCAAGTAAATGAAGAGGCGGAGGCAATATCAAATTTCTTTAATATGTTATTGAATCTTTTGACCTTCTAAAAATACCCATTGTTACACTTTTATGTGCTAATAATGTTGTGCATGTCACTTTCAAGTTGTTAATCTGGAGCTTTGATAGCTGTTACTGTGTTTGAAAGTGTTTTTAGCTTCATTATGCTTGCTGTGTTGTTTTTGTCTGATGAAGTTTTGGTTTTTACGGTTTGATCGCTTCTAGGTGTTCTAAATGTCATAAATGCAAAAGGTATTTTTAATTTGTGGTTTCATTTTTGTTCTCACGGATCCATTCTTCTCCTTGTCGTACATGTAAAGACTTTTTTTAATTTGTGGTTTTTGTTATCGCAAGAGATCGGTTGGCTCCAACAACAACAATGTCTTCTAGAGTTGCTCCTTGATCACTTCTTGATCGCTATTGAGGTTGCTCCTTTCTTGATATTCTAAAGAAATTCCACCGTCCTGGGAGGAGGTCCAGCAGGCACTCCAACACTCAAGTCAGTTTAAGGTTAGAGTGTGCAGGGATATAAATAAGAGTTTAGAAGTACCTTGCTTAAGGTGACTGAGCCTGTATTTATAGGCGTAGTAGTGGGCTTAATGAGTTTAGGCCCATTCTGTTGTATTTTATTATTTTGTTATGATTCTATAACATAATTAGTTCTGAGATATCCAGCTGTTATTATAATCTGATTGTGCCTTGGTCAACCGTATAGTACATAGGCCCCCCAAGTCCTCGAGGGCGAGTAACGACTGAAGAGGATTTAGTATTGAGTAGGTACTGATTAGATTTGTCGCGTTCGCCGTCCGAAAACAAGTGATAAAGGTGGATTTACACACGCCTTTTCTTGATTTGCGTGTGTCCCGTTTTCCGAGTGTGATGTGACAACAACTCCCTTCATTTGAATTGTTAAAAGTTGTAATAATACACCTCAAGGTCTGTGAATGTGAAACTAAAATGCCGAGAAGCTGATATAAATAGATAAGCTGATAGAAGCTGAGATAAGTTGACATAAGCTGACATAAGCTGATAGAGGCTGATAGAAGCTGAGAATGAAGCTCTAATGAACTAAGAATGAAGCTATGTGGAGCTGATAAGCCACCTTTTGGTCCGTCGCGAATGGTCTCATGGTAAGCCAAGAGTACCTGAAGCTAGAGCCACATTTCGGTCGGCCGTAATAATCACGAATGGAGGTCTCATGGTAAGCCAAGAGTACCTTAAACTGGAGCCACCTTTCAGCCGGCCATAATGATCGCAAGTGGAGGTCTCATGGTGAGCCAAGAGTACCTTATGCTGGAGTCACCTTTCGGTCGGCCGTAATGATCGCGAATGAAGGTCTCATGGTAAGCCAAGAGTACCTTAAGCTGGAGCCACCTTTCGGTCGGCCATAATGATCGCGAGTGGAGGTCTCATGGTAAGCCAAGAGTACCTTATGCTGGAGCCACCTTTCGGTCGGCTGTAATGATCGCGAATGAAGGTCTCATGGTAAGCCAAGAGTACCTTAAGCTGGAGCCACCTTTCGGTCGGCCATAATGATCACGAGTGGAGGTCTCATGGTAAGCCAAGAGTACCTTAAGCTGGAGCCACCTTTCGGTCGGCCGTAATGATCGCGAATGAAGGTCTCATGGGGAGCCAAGAGTACCTTAAGCTGGATGATCACGGATCGGAAGGTCTCATGGTAAGCCAAGAGGACCTGATGCTGAATGATCACATATCGTAAGGTGTCATCGAGAGATGTGTGATGTTGCCAATCCATTCCCTATGAAAACCAAATTAAAAAGATAATACAGAGACTAAATGTGTTATAATAATAACTAACTTCTAACAGCTAATTATTGAATAAGATAGCTAACTATTGAAATAAGATAAGTCATATTCCAAAACAAACAAAGAAGATTATAGAAATTATCTGAGTGATTGTCTCCCGTGCTGTCTAGGTAGAATTTGTTAGATGCATGAAGATTGAATTTAAAGATTTGGATGAGTTCTTCGAGTTTTGTTGTATAATACCAAACTCAACGTTTTGATACATGAGTTGAAGAGGCATATGCCTTTCTCCCCGATCTTGAAAAGATAGGATGATGACTTTGAAAAAGTTTGGGAATGACATATTCTATTTTGTTTGTTGTACTGATGTAGAATTTTCTTCAACCTCTACCGCAAACTTTCCACTCATCAACTTCTTGCTATCAACCAAAATGCACTTTCCATAATGCAAAAACGTAGTTTGGGTGGGACCCACGAAGGATAGCTTGCAACAGGCCAACGAGGGGAGCAACTCTCTGTACAAGGCTGAGGCGCTCAAGGTGACAAGCCATGTGACGATGAGGATGAGGGCGAGACCAATCATGGTGGCGAAGGGGGCAAATCTACCTTTTATCCTTCTCTTCTTTTTTGTCTTTTTTGGCCCAAAGAAACCGTGGCGGTGTTATCGTAAAAGTAAACCCTTTTCCACCCAATAGAGGTATTGGAGAGAGTGGGGGAGCCAACAAAGTAAGGGAGCAAGCCAATGGTGTTGTGGAGGTTATTGAGAAGGGGTCATGAAATCTATCGTGGCAGCATCATGATGTAAAGGTTGCGCTTGGCAACTGCACTCTTCAGACCCTCGTCGGTAGTAACGGAGCCGCGAGATGAAGCGGCTGTGGTGGTTGGCTCGCATACAGCGCATTTGCAGAAAACAGTGATGCGGCGGTGGTTGACGCAGGTGTTGGTAGGGAGCATGGTGGCGTGGTGCCATGAGGGTGCATGGCAGCATCGAGCATGGCAGCATCGAGCATGGCAAGGGAGTCAGATTCGCCCGCGTTCCACTAGACGGTACAAGCAAGGCGTCATCCGCACCGGCAACAGGCGGTGGCGATGACAGAACCGACGGCCGCGGAGCGTGACCATGTCGGCTTTGACGAGGAGGCCAACGGCAGCGGTAGCGGTGCTACCATGGAAAAGGCGATCTTAGGAGGTTGGAGCGCAGAGGTGCGGGCTTGGCGGTGGCGGAGCTTCTCCAGCTTGGTAGCCTCCTTCTTGGCGGCCTTTTTGCTAACCCGGGTCTCCAATGCAACGGCAAGGTCTTGGGACTCTGAAGACGACATCGTTTGGAAGATCGAGAGGTTATAATTTGTAGGTTTCCATTAGTGTTTGCCCTTCCTCCTCTTGATGAGGACTCAATTCATCTGTGCTATGGTCGCACTCTTTTCCCTCGCTCTAGAAAAATACCACCATTAACACTGATCTCAAGCACATTCACAGCTACCATCTTCAACCCTTTTACCCTTCTCCGTCTCACACAGAAACAGGGAGAGAGAGAGAGAGAGAAAGAGGCTGCCACGTCACCAGCACAGTTTCTCCACCCCATTCGAGAGCAAAGTCTCCCATTTTCCTTCTCAACATAAATACACACAGGCATTCACGCCCCCATTAAGTTTAGATTCTCTCCCCTTTGATTGGATTTTGTTTCTTTCTTTGCCCAGAGACTCCTTTGTTAAGATTTGATTTTACTGAGAGATGGGGAATTCGTTTGGGTGCCCTGCGTCCCGCGAGAGGTTGGTGTCGGCCATGGTGCACGCGCATGGTGGCGTGATGATGGTGCAACAAGGTGCAAGGGTTGCTGCGAGCCGCATGGTAGCAACTGAGACATTGTGGAGGTGCACTGCCGGGTGGTACCAGGATGGCGGTGAGGTGGTTTCCGGCTTGGTGGCGATGTACAGGGAAGTGCATGGCAATGTGGTAACAAGCTGGAGTTGTGTTTGGTATTGTGGTGTTACGTGAGGTGCAGCTTGGTGCGGTGGAGGCTTGGATGTTGGTTTTGCTTTGATGGCGTATGGTGGGGTGATCCATGGTGGAGTAGCATGGTGGTTGCATGGTGAGTCTCGTGGAATGTGTAGGTATGCATGGTGTCATGGTGCAAAGGAAGTGTTGGCGTTGGTGTGGCCGAGGGGTATGGGAAGCACCGAATCTTGGGCACGTGGCAACGTTTTCTTTTCCCACCAAAGCCGAATCTTGGGCACATGGCGACGTTTTCTTGGGTTGTTATCTCCCCGCCGTGCCTGGTATGGGTACTTAACAAACCCTTTTGTGTGTGTGGCACCATCTGGAAGCACATAGGTGCACCTAAACAGATTCTCCTTCCTCTATAGGAGACTCTTCTTTCTTCTTCCATGCGTGCCTTTTCTGGGTTTTCTCTTTTCACTGCCACCATTTTAAGCTAAATCTTCTTTTCATCCAAGTTGTTGTTTAAGCAATCTTTTGAATTTGAATTTGCACTAATGCGATGTGACTTTTAATTAATCTCTTCCTTTTCTATCCTGTTAAAGATCTAAAATATAATAATAAGAAATTGCTTTCAAACCAAAGGTGACCGTAGCTATCATGTGCTTTATTTGGATAAATACATGAGATAGAATATTAAAATATTAGTTCTTATGCCTCGTAATTAGAAAAAGTTATTAAGCACGACTTACTTGACTTTTTCTTAGTCTAACATGTGTAAAAGGCTTCACAAGCCCGTAAACAAGATCATGCTCATTTGCAATCGCATGAGAATCAATTTGGATCAAGTGTAAGACCATAAATTAATATCAATTTGTAAAGAAATTCTTAAATAGCCAAAAACATGTTTCGGTCAGTGCTGTGTAGTATTTAAAATAAGATGAGTATGTGGAATTTGAATGGTGCAAAAGAAAAAAAGAAAAGAAAGTCTCATTGATTTGTTGAGCAGCAGTAGTGTGTCCATGATTCTGCATAGTTTGCTAGGCCAATCTCGATCTCACGGTGGGTGCCAAAATGTTATCGCAAGAGACCGGTTGGTTCCAGCAACAACAATATCTTCTAGAATTGCTCCTTGATCACTTCTTGATCGCTCTTGAGGTTGCTCCTTTCATGATGTTCTAAACGAATTCCACCGTCCCGGAAGGGGGTCCTGCAGGTACTCCGACGGTCAAGTCAGTTTAAGGTTAGATTGTGCAGGGATATAAATAAGAGTTTAGAAGTATCTTGTTTAAGGTGACTGAGCCTGTATTTATAGGCGTAGTAGTGTGCTTAATGAGTTTGGACTCATTCTGTTGTATTTTGTTATTCTGTTATGATTCTATAACAGAATTAGTTCTGAGATATCCAGCTGTTATTATAATCTGATTGTGCCTTGGTCAACCGTATATTACAGTTTTAATTTAGATGATGGTAATGTTTTCCTTTATAATCACTTGCTCTGTGAGAGTTGCGATCTTTTAATATGAGGTTTTGCATGCACCCGATTGATAACGTTTTGAAGTTTTTTTTCAGATGAGGCGTGTAGAGGAGGGGTTTTAGGATCATCTTGTTCTAAATAGTGACGGTTGGGATTATCTTTTGACTGTGGAGAGGATTTCAAAAGCATCCGAATCTTCAAGATTTATTGTGCGCGGAGAAGGAGGGTGTTTTGTCCAGATATGGGTTATGAAATGCAGATTGAAATTCATCAACCAGAGGGAATGAAGTTACATGCCATTGGGAGGGAAGAGGAAACTGAGTGTTTGTTGAATTGCTTGAGGAGTGTCAGAATGGTGTCGTTTCAGCTAGACAAATATGGTATGGTGTATGTGTGACAAAGCTACCATGAATTTTTACTTTAAGACTTCATTAGTTTCTGATATCTTTTGAGTGTGTATTTGTCTACATGTATAAATCTCTAGTTATCTCTATGGAGTCATAATTTGCATAGAAAATTGTTTTTTCCTACTTGTTTATCTTTAACCTTTTTCTTTCTTTTTTTTATATTTTATTCAGCATAGAAGCATTATTTTACTTTTTACTTTTTTTCTTTATTGAAACAAAATTATATTCATTACCAATGTTTCTTCCTATGTGATTATGGTCAAGATATTTCTGTTGGCTATTTGCTCATAATGTCCATGAGGTAGTTGTAAAAGCAAAGTACATCCTTACTTGTGTCATGGTGAATTAACTATAAGCAAGCTATCATGAAGTTTTCCTTTAATATTTCATCAATTTCTGGATATCTTTTGAATGTGTATTTATCTACTTGTGATTATCCCTGAGTCATTCTTGTCAAATTTGGGCAGATCATGTTGGTTGTATGGTGAAAGAACTGCATCTGCGGAAAAGACAGAAAAGGTACACTAACTCGTTTTTTCTTATCTTCTCAGAATTTAGCCATAATTTGTTTGTAAAATTGTTTGTTGTTATTAGCTTACCTTCAAACTTTTCCACCTTTTCAATGATTTATTCTACTCTTACATTGAAAGCATTATTTACTTTTTGCTAAAACAAAATTATATTTATTGTAATTATTTACTTTCTGCTAAAACAAAATTATATTTATTGCCAATGCTTCAGCACATGTGATTAGGGGGTCAATAGTTACAAGTTACTTTTATGAAATGACGTGTTTAATGTGTCTAATCTTTTGCAGATACAGAAGGACATTCATCAGATTTTAGGAAAGTGGTGATTTTAGTAGAATTAGAAATGACAAGCAAACTCAGTCTTACCAACTCTGATGCATTAATGTTAGCTCTATAAAGCAGGTCAGATATTACTATCCTTTTTAAGTCTTAATATTTTATGTTCCTTTATATAATTATGTTATATATATCTTCTCATTTTAAATCTATCATATTTACCTTGTGCTTCTAAGTTTTGCGACATTATTGTTTATCGTTTGTCCTATACTTGATATTTGTACTTTGGAACACTTTGTTAGAGAGAGCTATATGTAGCGATTAAGTTTTCAGAATTTATATGTATTACTTTGTACTTTGAGAAAAATGAAGAACTGGTTTGTGTGGCAACTGTTAGGAGACAGGGATCTTTTACCATCAAATATATTTTTTTCTTTTTTCTTTCTATCATCATCAAAGTTCATTTATGAGTCAATTCATTCAATTTATCTATTGTATTATATGAAATTCATTTATTAATAAAATTACATTAGATTGAATAAAACAATTTAATTTTATGGATCTTTGATCATCTATTCACCGTTTTCTAAATTCTAACAAATTTGATGATCAATAAATATTTAAAATTAATCTAATAAATTTGTTTCATACTTAAATATTTATTAAAAAAAATACTTATTTTTTTAAAGTATCTTAAACCTATGCAATATAAAAAAATGGAATTATTTTTTCCCAAATATATAAGAAAAATATATTTAATATTCAGATTTATATTTAATTCTTGAATTTTATATACAATTTTTTCTTGAATTTATATTAGAAATTGGTATTTATATTAACTATAATTTTTAACAAACATCCTATTAATTCTAAAAATGTACTAAATAAAATAATCATGTTATTTGGTTGTTATACTTTTATAGCAGTAATAGCCCAGGAACATTAAGATAATGTTTCAAAATGAGTGAAAAAGTATGAGAATAATGTTGTCATAACACATATCCTTATCTTAGAAGAAAAAATCTAAAAAGTACAACTTAATATTTATTTTACTTTTCAATGTTTTACCTTAAGAAGGAAAAGTTTAAAAAGTACAACTTTATCTTTGTTTTACTTTTTAATATTTGCATGATATATTTGTCTACACTCAAGAACATTTTAAATACAAGGAGAATAAAGAGGACACAAAATAAATATAAAATAGTAATAAAAATAAGCATATTTGCTGGTGTGTTTTAATAATAAAATATATTATCTTTAAATAAATACTATAAAAATATAATAAAATATATCATCGAAAACTACTGTACTATCTTTATCTTTATAAATAGAATAAAAATGGATGAATTGAATATAAAAATTGGTCAAAATAAATTAATAAATTACTTTTATATGAAGCAATTGAAATTAAGATTTATTTGTTGCATCTATTTATGATCCTAATGATATGTTGTGGCAATGTGTAAGGGTCTAAGGGGAGAAGGTAAGGTAGCACCTGTCAAAGTACATTATCTTCAACTTGAATTTTGTCACATTCTAATAAGTGAGCTTGAATAGGTATTTTCATTGTCTTTTTTTTTTCAATATATTGTATAGTAAAATTTTTGGAGGCACACGGACAAAGCTTTTTCTTATTTTCTATTATTATTCCGTGTGTCTCATACATTAGCTTCTCATGATTCTAATATAAGTATTTGGATAATAACTTAATTGATAAAGACTCTAATATATAATCTTGACAATACATTTAAGGAGCGAATAATATCTATTTAAGGAGCGAATAATATCTATTTATCTTGAGTGATATCCATTACAAGGTTATAAGTTTAACAAATTATAATATTTCCTTCCATTGCAAGAAAACTTAAAAATAACGTGGGCTAAAAACCCACTCAAACAATGAAAATAGACATAAAGTTCTCGGCTATGCATTGAGTAAAGTAGCATCCGCCTTGTATTAGTCTAACCAACAAAAACCGTGTTTGTTAGAGTGGGCAAACCGTCGCAGGAGCCGACGTAAAATTTTTTTATTTTTAGATTATGTGGGCTTGCCTGACGCAAATATTATTTTTTTAAAATAATTTCATATTCGTTTTTTGTCTGGTAACATAAAAAATTAGTTTTTTTATGTCTCATTTAAATGTTGGAGGCATATTAGGAAAATTATATGTTCTGCGTTTACAATCATACTATATAACAGATAAGCAATATTTGTTTTTCATGCTTAAACACTTAAGAAATATTCAATACAAACATACTTCAATCACAACTTCGAAAGAAATCAAAACAAATAACTCCATGAACTTACAAATGGTATGGCTTGAACGATTTCTGGGAAATTTAGTTTCACAGAGCCAATACAACTGTCACAACCCACAAGAATCACAAAATGAAAACTTAGAGATTAAAATGAAAATCCACAAAAATTACAAAATGAAAATCCACAATAAAACCTATAC
>Ga0209700_109973_pt1 | contig 10354 bp, 5 predicted proteins | sample SiratroredBW_FD_187528 | JGI IMG/M metagenome (GOLD analysis project Ga0209700, IMG submission 187528) | Root nodule microbial communities of legume samples collected from California, USA - Siratro red BW (SPAdes) (version 2) | ecosystem: Host-associated > Plants > Roots > Nodule | place: USA...
TTGAGAGTGTGTGTGTGTGTTTTTTTTTTTTTTGCTTTTATAAGTTTTCTTCCACGAATGACTTTGACTTTGACCATGGATATAAAGGAAAATGGGCATTTAATTGATATGTTTGACATTTATTTTGAGCTATGATCGTAAGACAAAAACTGAAACCACTTATAAAAAAAAGTCTTTTGGTTTCTATATAACAATGGAATAGAATATAGTAATCTTTTTTACCATATAGTTAATCATTTTTTAATTTTTTTTATGAATATACAGTAGAATAAATTGCAATTACATTTTCATTTGAATTTTTCAAATTACAAATAAAATCCCTGTTCTTTAAAGTTTGTAATAATTAAAAAGGGTTAAATAGAATGTAAAAGGGTATCAGTACAATTGTTGAAATAATTAAAGAGTTTTTTTTTTTAACTTGATCCTTTCATGGGAGAGGCAATATAAGTGGGTTGGTAGCAATAGAAAGAATAAGACATTCTCTTCATCATACGTCAGTCTAACAACAATATTATGAATGATTTATAATTGCAACATTAACCGAAAGTGTATAGTGTGGTAGGGTTAAGTCCTCAATAAATGAGATTCATGCCAATATGAATGAATGATGTAACTATGAAATCTTGATTGCGTATTGTTAGGTAATAACGAGAAACTAACTTCCTTCTATGGTCTTAAAAAAAGTTTAAAGTAATAGAAGAAATTTTGGTTGTTATGATAAAATATAGTAAAACATTTTCAAAGATAATTAATACATAAATATGTAATTAATTACATATTTCTAAATAATAATAACAAATAATATAAACACTTATTCAAAATATTATATATAACTAGTTATTCTATTTTTTTATAATTTAAATTTGTTTAATATATTAGTATCTATATAACATGAATATATATAGGAATAATATATATATATATATATATATATATTATTATTTTAAATTATTTAAATTAATAATCAAGATTTAAGTATAAGAAAAAGTTAAATTATTGTCAGAATTTTATCGACGAAACTTTATTTGTTGGTAAAATATCATTATCGATGGATTCTAAGTCCGTCAGTAATTATTGACAAATTTACCGACGAATTTATTCAAATCTGTCGATAATTATCGACGGATTCAGAAATCCGTCGATAAATTTACATACAATCAATTTATCGATAGATTTTGAATATTTTCAACAGATTTATCTCGTCAATAATTTTTGTTTTTTTAGTGAAGTTAGTAAAATATAATAGTTTGAACATATTGTTACCTAATATAAAAATAAATTTGATTCATTTATATTTAATAAAGTTAAAAAGTGAAAATAAGATGTAATTTCTTTAAAAGATTTCATTCTTCTTTTAATATTATTAAAAAACACATTTTAGAAAAATTCATTTAATGATAAATTATAAACATTAAAAAATTTATAATATATAAATATATGATACCAAAATAAATAAAAAATATTTTAATTATTATCTATCATCTATTTTTATAATTATATTAAATTTTTTTTGTAAAATAAATCATCATGACTTTTCTCGTTAATGTTCTGTCTTAACCATATTAAAACTATTAGAAGAAAAAAAATATATTTTATATCAAACATTTTATAATGTATTTTATGTTATTTTAATAAAAATATATTTTAAAATTGAATTGATATGATATGTGTTATGATTGAATGATATGTTCATATGCAATTATTTGGTTGAATAGATATCTATATACGTGATTGTAAATAAAATTTATATAAAGTCAATATACTTGAAATGAAATATGAAATGTAATTAAATGATAAACCTCTCTGTATTTTATTTGAGGTTTAATATTTTAATTCTTAAATTGTAACATAATATAAATTTTGTAAATCTAATTATTTCATTTCACTTTCTCCTCATAAGTTGAAATATTATTTCACTAGTTTATCTTTATTCTTCTTGTTATGTTATAAACTATGACGATTGTATTATGTATACAAGTGGTCATGTTTTTCTATCCTTTTGTCATATATTTAGTTGTACATAGCTTTGAATATTTAGAGATCTTTTGTAGCACATTAAACTTTGAATATATGTTAATACTTTAACATAGATAAAAGTTGATTTTGTAAGACTTTCTTCTGATATTTTTGCTCAATCCCATGCATCACATGTCTCTTCTCTCTCACTATTTCAAACTATCTTCTTTCTTTTTAAATTCTCTCCCTCTATACCTCATTTATTTAAAAATCTAATCACATCTTGCAGTAGATGAGGAGTCAGGGATCATTTCTATTCGATTATAATTTCAAACAAAGCAAGTTTTTATTTGCTCTAAAGATCCCTTGTTTTCTTATTTTTCTTAAGTTTTTGTCATCAATCTTGGTAAGAAAAGTTGAGAAAAGTGTTCCTCACAACTTAGTTTTATTTGGTTCACTTGTTCTAAATCCCTAAAGATTGGATTAATGTCACTTTTGGTTTGGAAGAATTGCTTTTGGAGATGTCATAGGGAAACCAATTTTAAGTTTTTCAATAGTAACTTAGGTCAAAAGTTTTGACTATGAAGGGACTTAGTTTTGAGTTTCAATTTCTAATACAAAGATGTTTGTGATGAAATTGGTTGATTATATATAGTATAAACAGTGATATTGATAACTTGATAGACAAAAGTTGTTTTTGAATATTGTGAATTGTTGGATAGATATGATTGTGCATGATGGAATTGAAATGATATGTGTGATGATTAAGTTATATATTCATATGTAACCATTTTAGTCGAAATAAAATCAAAGTACTATGGATTGAAAGGAATCAAGGTACCATGATTACATATGCTTCTATATGCTTCAGTATGATTGAATTGATATGATATGCAATGACTGAATTACATGTTCATACGTAACCATTTTGGTTGAAATGAAACTAAAATACTAGGAAATGAAAGGAAATCAAGGTACCATGGTCACATATGCATCTATATGCTTTAGTATGATTAAATTCATATGATGTGTGATGACTGAGCTATATGTTCATATGTAACCATTTTAGTTGAAATGAAAACTGAATAATGGGGATTGAAAAAAAATCAAGTTACCATGATTACATATGCATCTATATACTTCAGTATGGTTGAATTGATATGACATGTGTTATGATTAAATGATGAGTTCATCTGCAATCATTTGGTTGCAATAAAATTATAGTACTCAGGATTGAAAAGAAATCAAGGTAAAATAATTGTAAATGAATTTATATGAAGTCAATATGTTTGAAATGGAGTATGAAGGATTGTAATTAGATGATAAACTTCTCTATATTCTATTTGAGGATTGATATTTGAATTCATAAAATATAATAGAATATAAATTTGTAAATATATTTATTTCATTTCACTTTCCTCTCATAAGTTGAAAAATTATTTCAGTAGCTTGTACTTTTTTTGTTATGTTATAAACTGTGATGATTGTACTATGTACACAAGCGAATGCAGAAATAAATTCACAAACACCCAGAGAAGTATAAATTATTAGTTTGGTTTTCTCTCTTTTTGCCATGTATCTAGTTATACATAGTTTTGATGTATTTTGAAGACTTTTTGTAGTACTTTAAATCTTGAATATATGTTAATACTTGAACATAAATAAAAGTTTGATTTATAAAACTCTTTTTTATATTTTCGCTCAAGCGAAGAGATTATCACTCAAACAAAAATAGTATTTAGTCCCAAGTCTATTTTTGCTCACATGAAGACATTTTTGCTTAAGCAAGTCATTCTCGCTCAAACTTAAAAAAAATATCTCAATTTATTAATTATTTTACAATCTGAAATCATATTTCTTTTATTCATAGTGTATTCTACTAAAGTTAGATATATAAATAACTCATCATCCTTTATTTCAAATTCATTTTAAACAAAAAAAATAAAATAATAATCTTACAAATTCCTCAATTAAAATATATATATTTTCTCTCATATTAATCAAATCCGTAAAAAACATTTCATTTGTTTCTTATTATTTAATCCCTTTTCTTTAATTTACATAACTTCATTTTCCACTATTTTTTTTCTTTTGTTTCTATTTCCATTCTCATTCACTCCTTAATTGAGTGAAATCAAAATAACAATTAGAAATCTAAAAAAGAATAAATTACTAGTGATATTATTAATTGGAAGAAGACTAGTTAACTTAATATCATATTTAACTTAAAATTTAAAAAAACATGTTTTATTTTACTTATATCGGATTCAACTGGCTAATTTTATTAGTTTAGAATTTCACATTCACACTTATAAGTGGTATGAGTATTTTTTAGTACTTTCCTGTATATATATTTTTTTAAGTGGCATGAGTATCTTGCCTAATATGTTTTTTTCCTCATAAAGTATAATTTATTACTTTATATGTTTTTATTTAAAATTATAAAGTTAAAGTTACTTTTAAAGAGATTAATTTTATTTAAATTTATACCGTAATGTATTTAATTTTTTTAAGAAATTAATTTTATTTGTATTGATGTTTTAAGATGTAAGTCATACTTTAGGATAATATGTATTTAAATTTACATTTTAAATAACTTTAGGATTAGAAGAAAATATATAGAAAAATATGGAATTAGTTTTATCGTTTTGAAACAATGAAATGAAGTGAATATGTTGTAATAATACGCCATTCATCCGTCACCATGCAATCACTGCTGAAGTAGTCAACTTGCCAAATCTCATTCATACTAACTATGAAACCATCTAAATTTTTTAACAATGAGTCAACATTTCTAAACACTTTCTCAATAGTAAAATCATATTATTACTTCCTAGACTCAAAATTTGAAGTATTCATACACATGTTTGATGAGAGGATAAATTAAAAAATAAAATACAAAAACAGTCAATTTTCCTGTATAATAGAAAATATAAATTATTTATTGAGGTCAAACACATGTTCCTCGAAAGAGGCTAGATGTGGACAAATGTTGACTACCAAGATTTAGTAAAAGACAGAATTGTTCACAGTTCAGCTTTTACCAACCAAAAAGAAAAACTAAACTTGATTTATCTATTTTGCACCACCCCAGGGCATTTTGTTCAAATCCAAAATATAATTTAAAATTACATAATTTAAAAGATCTTTTATGATACAATTTAGAATATATTTATATTGATTAAATGAGAAATTGATATTGTGATTTTTTATAGAAAAATACTTAAACTAGGATATGTATAACTTTTACAATTATATTAATCTTCTTGAAATAATTTAAAATCATAATTTATCGTTGAATAAATGGTTTTATTAGTGAGTCGGTAATTTATTAGACAAAATATCTAAAAAAATAAGTTTTGTTCATATGCATTGAAATTAAGGATATACTATTAAGATCATATCTAACTAACTCGTAAACATAAAAAAGTTCTGTCACATGTAAATATATATTTATAATATTAAATGTATATTCATAATATTCATTAACATATATATATATATATATATATATATATATATATATATATATATATTTATTTTTTTATATTTTTTCTACAATATAACTTAATGTATATTTTGAAAAAATCTTTTATATAAGATGACGTGGAAGGTATAATCAATAACATGAAAACACTTCTCAAGTGAGATTTAAGATTTATCGGACAACTTTCATCCTACATTATAAAAGTTTGGTGACTAATAACTTTGACTTACATATAACAAAAACCATAAATATATGAGATGTAAAAAAATTTACATATTAATTATTATATTTTTATCATTATAAAAAAATGCAAATTAATTGTCGAAAAAATAATTATACAAGAAATGCTATTAAAGTCGACTTAAGTGACTCTAACTAGACAATAGAATATTTAAAAAGTGTAGTGACAGCCAAATACACTGATGTTAAAAAGTTTTAAAAATAATAAAAATTAGTTTATGTTCACTTTTGGGATATAAAAGAGAATATTCAGATTATATATTACTTTAAATTAATAAATTATAATATTGTCTAACCGATGTAAACAAGAATATAAAAAAAAAATAAAAAAAAATTAATGTTTGTTTGAGTTTAGACATTGATAAGAAAATATCTTTCATTATGCATATATAGGATTGATTTAACCTACATTACTAGTAGATAAATTTTTTCATGTTCATGTTAGGCATTTAGTTCCCACATCTATACATGGAGTGAAACTTGGAAACATCTTTAATTCAAGTTTACTATCAAGATCTATTGTTAATGATGATGGTCAACAAGGTCTTTTCTGTTCCTCCACCCCTTTATCATAGAGTGACCTAGTCCAATTTTTTTGGTTATACTTCTTCGATTCCTTGTAGTCTTATTGGAGAACATGTTATACATCTTCTTAACTTTAGTTGCTCCCCATCTTGGTTATCACTCCATCATAGATCTACATCATCACCTCATGTCATCATTATTCCATTACCATATTCCACACTTGCTCCACCAGTCCAACCCTATTCTACTTTGATAGTCCACCACACTTGGGTTACACTAGTACAACCCACTTATGTTCTCACAGTCCAGACCACCCAACTCCATTAATGCATATCATTATTGGTTCAACACTACACTCCACATGAGCTCCTTAATAAAATCCACTCCTACTCCCTCGGTCCACACCACCCTTGCTCTCCCAATTGAGCCCATCCATGATGATGTAGTCCATCCCACCTTTTCTACTTTTGATCCATGATCTTCCTACCAGGAAGGTGCTACATGTTGCTAGTGAGAGGTTTATCATACAACCAATAGGTAAAGGGTAAGCTTACTATGTTATTTATATTTGATTTCATGCTCAAAAATTTAATATTGTTTTGTAGATTGACACCTAACCAACATGTTATTGAAGCCATTTTGACATGCAATAAGGTCACAATTTAGGGGTTTGTATTATCATTATCAAATTATACCTAAGGAGACTTAACTTAAATGGTGGATTGAATTTAAGGTGAGTTTAATTATTAATTAAATAGAATTATAATTTAATCATTATTTAATATGATCAAATTAACTTATGTATTCTTCATTTTTGCACACTAGAGTGACTTGATCCCCTTGAGTGATAGATTAGAAAAGTCTATGAGCCAAAAGTAAAAAAGCTTCTTTGTGACATGCTTAGTAAATGCTTAGTAATGTTAGGGTAAAGGGCTCTAAACCTAATTGGATAAGAGAAGAAAAATGGGATAAACTTTTAAATTATTGGAATACCTAAAAATTCAAAGAAAAATAATCCCAAAACAAAATGAATTGGTTTTTAACTCGAGGTGGGGCATTGCACTCAACTAGCTACAAATCACACTCGAACATTGTATTGGGCCTGTTATGTATTAAGTTATGCAAGATATATTGTGCTTAATTGTACAACCTTTATCAGAAATGTAAATATGGACGATCTGTTCAACCAAATGAATTATTTCTCTCCATTCACACTAATAAGAAGTGTGATCGAGTAGATGGTCGTGCCCACAAGACTTATGCAAGTTATTGCTTTAAATTTTGTTACTCTATTTATTTTTTTTAACACGAATTTTTAACATCTGCATCTCCTAATATTTGTCTAGGAAACACATCATAAAGAGTTGAGGGTTATCCAATCAAATAATTCTGAAGGATCAACTTCTGTCCACCACATAAATGCAACAAAAAAGCTTTAGTGCTGGAAAGATGTTCCTGGAGGCAAGAGTAGATGTAGAGTTTATGATAGTATGGACTTAGCTACTGACTTCTGCAATGAAGTGTCATCCCCAACTCAACCCTCCTTATTAGCTTTTACTTTGACCATTAATCAGAGTGAGCATTTAGTTGAAAATGAATGACTTTGTCAACAAGTCCTAGAAGCAACAGAAACAACTAATACAACAAATGAAAGAGCTAATGCAGCAATTGAAAGAGCTAATGCAACCACTAAAATAGTTAACCTAACAAATCAAAGGACTACACTTTTAGAGGACACAATCAAGTTGGTACAACAACAATTAGTTATGATGATTATAACTTAGCAACATTTCAATAGGTACAAGTCAGGTCTACCCTCGCTATGCTTATGATAATCATATCCTTCCTTAAAGTTCACTTATAGTGCAAGTTAAACTATTTGGTAATTGTTTCATGTACTAAGTGTTTCAATAAAGATGTTGAGTAGCACTTTGTGTTGTACATTCTTATTTGCTCCAATTGATCTATATTTTGATAATTATAATTATTGTCATTATTTTCATAGGTACTTCCCATTGTCCACTAACTTTCATGTTTTGGGAGCAACGTAGCTTTCAAATGAAACCATTTTTTCCTCTTCTATGTAACTGTATCCTTGGTTCATTCTTTATTCAAATTTTGACTCATTTTTCTTAAACTATCATTAATATTTGTTATAACTGAATTTTAGTTTTCATATGGAATATTGACCTTAATATGCAACTTTCATGGTTATATTACACTTGAAATCTGAAAATGAATTTCAATTTGGACTTTAATTGAAATTGTATTTGCAATTGTAATTTTATTTGAATTTGAAATTAAATTTGATTAAGAGATACTATCTAATGTTTATTTAAAATTCTTGAAATTGAATTTTTTTCTCAAATTAGAATTTCAACTACTATTGAACTATGTTACAATTCTAGCAATGTGTAATTGAATTATAATATTCAATTCAGATTCATTATTGTTGAAATTAAGCATTAATTAATTTCTTTTAATTTGTATTATTTGCTAATTTGATACTTTAATTTCAATAAATTTGTTCCATATCAATTTGTATGATTTACTAATTGAAATCAATTTGTTAATTCTATACCTACCTAGTAAGGTGTAATAAGGTGTTAGATAGATAACATGATTTTCTTTTTATCTTACCTTGAGTCAGGCTAGATTGACATTATAATGATCCAATTTTTATATTTTTAATTATTTATAGTGTTAGCTTCACTATCTTTATACTTAAAAGTATATTTAAACATTTCATTTCTCATGTGTTGGCCAAACCGAAACTACTACTTAATAAACATTTTAATTTTATTGTTATTGCGTCGAATAGGTTGGTAATACATGACACATTAAATAAAGTTAATGGCTTAGTTGATACTAATATATCATCTATATGAAGGCAACAACAATCTCATAGCTTCCATAGCTAGAGAGTTTATTCTTTAATCAACATAAAATCGACTGTAATACCAATTTACTATTGACTTTTTAACAAAATTTTTGACAGATACTAACTATCAATTATTTATTTATTTATATAATTATCTTATCATTTAACACTTTAACAAATATTATCTTTATATAAAATTTACCAAATATCCTTAACATATTGAACATATACAAACTAGGGTGACCATACAACTTTAAAAGTAGTTAGACAATCCATAACACTTTTCCAAGCATCCATCACTTTCTATCATACCTCTCACATGCACTAACTAGATTGTGGAGCTTTCTAGAATAACAACCCGAAAGCTTACTATACATTTTGGAACAAACTATTATGAATAATGGCTAATAGTAGCCAAAGATACCTTTTGAAACACATAATCGAAATAGGCGAAGTCCAACACATTTTCTGCGAAATAGGCTAGGTGTGGAAAACAAAGATACAACTGTTCAGATTTCAGCTATTTATAATCTGCAATATACCAATTAAGTTACCAACCAACTATGAAGTTGATTTGGCCATTTTGCACCACCGTATGACATTGGAGTCAAAAATCCATAATATTTCATAACTTACACTATTTTTCCGTTTGCTCTCTCCCTATATAAGTACCCTAAACTCCATCCATTCTCCCAACACCAAAAACCAAATCATACTTTGCATTCACCACATTAATTCCTTTGTTTTGTTTAGCCACAGTTGTGAGACCATACCATGGGTGTGAAGTTTGCACATGGAGTGATGATAATAGTTATTATGAGTGCTTCAATGTTTTCAGTGAGCATGGCCAACAAGGATTGGTTCTCTGGTTTCAACTACACTGATTGGTGGTCAAGGTTTGGAAATCATCATCCTCAAAACAAAACACAGCAACAACCCAGACAGATTCTTGTGGGTGGTTCTGAGCACTGGCACTTTGGCTTCAACTACTCTGACTGGGCCATCAAGAATGCCCCATTTTACCTCAATGATACTCTAGGTCACTTTCCTACTTAACCTATTCTAATATCTCAAAATGCAAACTTTTCTATATTATGTTATCCTAAGTCATTGAAATATGGTAAGAAATGAGCATGAAGTGATTGAATTTGTGATGCAGTGTTCAAATATGATGCTCCAAATGCCACCAGTTTCCCACACAGTGTGTACATGTTCAAGAGTTACGAGAGCTTCTTGAAGTGTGACATAAAAAAGGCTAAGATGTT